>Ga0326727_10009512_pt1 | contig 23859 bp, 21 predicted proteins | sample MB2enrmetagenome_FD_207643 | JGI IMG/M metagenome (GOLD analysis project Ga0326727, IMG submission 207643) | Lab enriched peat soil microbial communities from McLean, Ithaca, NY, United States - MB29MY | ecosystem: Environmental > Terrestrial > Soil > Wetlands > Peat | place: USA: New York... | reverse complement strand
CTCGCCGTGCGCTCCACTTTGGCGCGCTCGGCTTGCGCCCTGTGCAAAACCTACGGCCCTTACCCAAGGGCCAAAGTTACCCTTAACTCAAGCGGCCTGAAAGTCCATTTCCGACTGAGGCAAAACATTTCCTGCTGATAGAGAAGAACGCCAAGAGATAGCCAATGGCCTGTCAGAGCTCAGTTCTCGGCTCTCCTCATTGGTTCAATCGGTAAAGGAGATTGAATCGCTGCAGGATAGTTTGTCAAGGATACCCAAATTGTCTCACCTCGTCGTTACAGACGTTATTCAAGGCAACCCTCTCAAGTGTATTTTGCCGGGTGACAAAATCATCGAATTGATTGGTTATAGTAGGGCAAAATACAATCGTGATATCAAGTACCTTGATGAAGTTGATGCGTTCTTGTCACGGAATCCCTTAGTCAACCATGATAGTGCCCTTGTTGAAAAACTGAAAAAAGAACTGAAATTGGCATTTGACCGCTCAGAAATGGAGTCTGCCATTCGCGAGATAATCACTTTGCATGAGAAGGCAATAGATGATGCTCAAGAAGCTGAGAACCAAGAAATCGCCACCAAAAGGCAGCAGTTTGAGAAGTTGCTGGAGCATATCAGACGATACTTTAAGTTTGACAAAACATTCTATGAATCGCTAGACACAATCTCAAAATTCTCTATCAAGATTACCACAAAAGAGATTGAGTCCATGGGACATAAGCTGTTCATCGACAATGAATTTGAACTGACTAAGGAAAAGTTTCTTGAAGTGGTGAATAGTATGCTGAAGCCCGAATATGCTATCAAGACATTTGATGATATCAGGCCTGAAGCTCTATTCGAAGCAAAGTTTCGCAAGCGCGATCCCAAGATTTCTGATTACGATGTTTTTGAAAACCGCGTAAACGCCCGATTTGTGAGCATGAACAAGAAGAAGTATCGGATAACCACAAAGGAAGGGAAGGACTTTGATAATCTGAGCGCCGGATGGAAGACTTCCGTGATTCTCGACTTGATACTTGGTTGGGATAGTGACAATGCACCGCTCATTATTGATCAACCCGAGGATAATCTAGCGACAGGCTACATAAACTCCGGCTTGCTTGAGGCCATCAAGAAATGCAAAATGAAAAAACAGATAATTCTCGTTTCGCATAACGCCACGATACCGATGTTAGGCGATGCCCAGAATGTTGTCATGTGCAGGAATGATGACAAAGCTATAACTATCAAATCAAATCCTCTCGAAGGGTCAATTGACGGTAAAGATGTTGTTGATCTAATAGCTGAGACTACTGACGGAGGAAAGATTTCGGTGAAGAAACGTGTCAAGAAGTACAACCTTAAAAATTTTAGAGGTGCTTATGAAGCTCGTATTCAAAAAGGATGAGAATTGTCAGATCAAGGTGTTTCAGATTGCTAATGGCCATGAACATGAATTCTCCTATGTGAATATGATAAAAGCCTTGATAGAGGAAAGAAAAATGGACGTGCCTGAGATATCGGATGGCTTTACTGACGCTGAAATAAAAAGTATCAATTCTATGGTCACATTCATAAATAAGGAAATTTCTACAACAGAAGAATCAGATTCCATGGCATGAACTTTTCAGAGCCGTCCTCCGGGTGAATCTTCGTTGCATCCTCAGTATGAATAATTAGTCACCATAGTTTTATTCCTCACATGTCGCATCGCGTGGTGGTTCTAAAGATATCCCCCAGTTCATTACAGCTTTACCAGCTTCAGCCATATCAATCTTGTCGGTCAGGTGTGCTAAGAGATCTTCCTGCCTCGGCTGGCCAAAAACAAGCCGATAGAGTGCCAAGCTTCTCTTCAGACGATCAAGGTGCTGAACTTCTTTGCTGAAGGGAATAAGCGGAATGTGTCTTTCTACCCGGGCAGCACCTTCTTCATAAATCCAGTATGGTACCAGGTCAGAGATGCCTGGCGCCCTATCCTCTGCGGCCTGTTGAAACAGATATACCCATGGATCACCGATGAATTCCCATTGCAGCAGCGAAGATAGGCCGAACTTTTCAGCCACGTTCTTGCGAACAGCATGACCTTTATAGCGATGGATCCTGCCCTCACGTTGCTCCAAGTCCACTGGATTGGAAGGTAGATTCCAATGGACGACCGCATGACACCACGTATGGAAATCTAGCCCTTCTTGCCCAATTGACGTGGAAACTAGGATAAACGGACGAAAAGGTGAGTTGAAGGCTTCTCGCACCGAATCTGCCCGCGCCAAGGTACTGTCACTGTCATCCCGCAGATCACCAAATCTAAGAGCAAAGCGACACCGGCAGTTGAAATCGTTTCTGATGAGAGAGGTCTCAGTGGCCTGTAACTCATCCACCTTTATCTGGGCAGTGCGTAACGAAAGAGCCGTTGACAGGCTCTTTGAAACTCCGTCCGCTCTGCTTAACGCGTCATGGTCAGTAAGCCCTAGAGACTCCACAAGTGTGTGCACGTGTTCGTCAAGCATGGACTGAATATTGCCATCGAGAGCATATTTGAGTGTAAGGTGCCAGTATGAATCCTCTCCTGCACCGCGCAAGAAAGCAATTGTCTCGGGCAGATTGAACAACGTCCGGAATCCTTCTGCCACTCGGGACGCAGCAGACAAAAGCTTGCTTGAGTTGAAAGGTTCTTCAGGGGCAATTCGCCTCAGTGCCCGTAAAGCACAGTTACCCGGACCAGCTAGTGCCAGTTCAGCTAGAACCGTAGCGAGGTCTTTCGGGCGTGGCCCGAGTTCTATTTTTCCTTTTGATGCTTTCGCCATCAACTGGAGATGATCACGGAAGCGGGCGCCCGGATTCTTGTCATCATCAGATGCCATCCAGCCTTCCGCAGAAAGATACCAGTCGACTACTCCCGTATGGACGTCCAATAGAGCAACCGCTGCCCAGTACCATCTTTCGTCTGGCCGTATGCCAGCCTCCCCTTCAGGGAGTTTCAACAGCAACTGCTCACAGATGCCGGTAGCGTATGATATTAGATCAGAATTCTTGATAGGGTTCCCATCACCAAGAATTACAGCTATCTCGAGTGGATCTATAGCACCAGCTAAAGTCGGAGACGGCATTAACCATGCCAGGGTTGGCATTCCAGTAAGACGGTCATCAGCCCCCTTTGTGAAACGCAACAACGGCTTGACCCGATCGTACAGCATGCTGTGCTTTATTGTTCGGTCCAGGCCTTGCATCATGCGCCGTTCAGCCTCATATGAACAAAGTGCGGCGATGGCATCTGGGACCACGTTCCAAGCAGAGAAGACCAAAGATTTCGTGACTGTCCCAATATTCTCATACTCTCCATCAGGCTGTGAATACGGCATGGAAGGAGGGAGCCACAACAGACGCCAGAGCCCCTTGTCGAGTGTCTCCCCGTACAAGGTTCGCATTCGCGCATTGGCGGCAATCACTTCTTGGTAGTCATCAAACATTTCGGCTTTGAGTAGCTGACCGTCTCCCTGCTGAATGGCTTCCAAGAGTTCCTTTGGTGGGGCATCGGCTACCGCATCGATTTTCCGGCGTAATTGGTAATGTTTCAGGAAGTTGAGCAAATAGGGACTTGATTTCCAATACTCGATCGGCTCGTGAGCACCAACAGCGCGTGCGGCCCTATCGGCCAAAAAAGCCTGCTTCAAATCTGCCGGCTGCAGATTGGAAGGTTTAGGAGGCTCCACAAGCATCGCATCCAGGCGTCGTGTCATGCCGACGCGCTCCGTGCGGCACATCACCTTGAGCAGACGGCCCTGCAAGGTGTCTTTTGCAGCACTAATTCGCGATGAGCCGGCAACTGCGTCGGCACAGAAAAGGGTCTTTCGGTACTCTTGAATCTCTTGTCTGACCAAATCAACTTCTACAGGATCGTTAAAGAGAAACTGAAGCGTTCTCAGAAAATCAGGATAATGGTCATCCTCTTGCTCATGATCCAAAGAAAGCATCTTGTAAGGTGTTGCAGATAGAAGGAGAGTCCTGACTTTCGGGTAGGTGAAGAGCGCTTTAGCCAGCTCAGCAGCGTCGTCTTGACCATCTAGCAGGTCCTTAAAACGCTGAAATTCGTCAAGAATAACTAAGTCCGGCTCCAACGCATTAAGACATATTTTTGCGAGCAGGCTTCTCAACTCACCAATGAGCTCATAGCGTAACTCTGACTCAGCGATTGGAATGTTTTCGCGATACCTCTTAAAGTAATCGCAGCACTCCGTGAGACGGGACATTAAATTCGTGTCAGCTTCAACTGCCCTACGAAATTCGGCGGTCAAATCGCTGTCCGGTTCAGCAGACCAGTTTCTAATCCACCTCATCCAGTTTTCGCGCACGTAAACGGTGCCCTGCAACATATTGAGAAGGCCTCTTCCTACATCCCAAGCCGCTCCTTTAAGCATTCGATGCAACAGGGCTCTCTCTTCGACCCGACCTCCACGGCTTTTCAGATCGAATGTCGTACCAGGGGTAAAACTAACGAAATTCACCTTGTTTGCTGACAACCGTTTTACCTGGATAGGCAGGAATGTGAGTCGGCTGGCGATGGCAAATTCCTTATTGCCACCGACGTTAAGTCGGTTAACGTTCTGCTCGGCAATGGCTGCATTAGAGCATACATAGATGACATCAACCCTTTTCTCGATATGCTGCAAATGCTCCAAAGTCTTCGCTATAACCCCACGGGCCACTAGGGTCTTGCCGAGTCCGACTTCGTCTGCCACCAGAAAACGTCCGGAATTCCCTTCTGCGTAGAGCTGTTTAAAAACGTAATCTACAGTCCTCCTCTGGAAATCTTTCAGACGGGCCATCACAGGTGCTGCTGAGAAGAACTCATCACTCATGGCGCCCCCCTTCAGCCAACACGTCCTCAAAAACCTGCCAGAGGTCTAGAAACTCCGGGGGGACGATACTTTCAGTGTCTTTTTCGCCAGTGAGTCGTTTGATGACTCGTTGGATTTCCTGAAGGCGGTCGGGAGCACGACAGTATGCTCGCGTCAGCTCTTCCATGAGTGGCATATCGGTAATGTTTCCATTCCCCCAGAATCCGTTGCCTTTCCCTTTCTCCTCAGTCAGAGGTAACGTGGCATCTTCAAGACCTCCTAGCAGCAGGAGCAGGTAACGTAGGAAACCTTCCTGATTTCTCACAACAGTCCGGAGAAGTTCTGTATTTCTGGCTTCTGGCATCCCCTCCACCGGAAGATTCAGTACAAACCGTGAATACACTTCTGGATGAGACGTTTTCAAATCGAACGCCACTAGACCAGTCAGTGATGCGGCAGAGAATTCTCCCAGGCTAATCTCGCTAAATCTTTCCGTCGTTTTAAGTTCAACCCCATGATCAGAAGTGACCGTGATCGGCCAGGCTCGACAGTTAGTAATGCCTGGTAGGGAGGGGAATGCCCCAGTTATTGCCAGCTTCCACTCTCCCTCCGGAAACGGACCCTCACACCTAAGCCCCAGGATTGCATTGGCGAGGATTTTTCGGGCGCTTTCCACAGCAGCCTCAGCTGTTTTGCGAGCTTCATCGATAACTGGAGTATGCTCTGACCCCGTAAACTCGGTTAGGACTTCTCCTAGGCCTTCAGTAGCCACCAGACTTTCTACTCCCCCAATCTTGCTGCGCTTTCCCACCAGCTCCACCAGAACTTCTACGTTATTTGATGAAAGAAGTGCAGCATTGGTGGCGTTCGCTGACCCCATAACCAGATGGGTATCCCAACCTCTCTCAAACACGTAGGCTTTGGCATGAAGCCCCAGAGTGTCGAGACTCTCTACCGGCTCAGTTTCTTCTCCGTCCTCGGTTTCCGCCGCATCGTCAAGGGTCAGGCAACGCGAAAAGAGCTCCCGTGTTGCTGGAGTAAGGTCTAAAAGTGTTTCCGAACGGGAAATCAGAACCGTTGGGGTATTTGAGGTTCCGGAAAGATGTTTCAATGCTTCATCTGTACAAAATGGAGAAATAATCGCCATCCGGCTAGAAGGAGATGGTGTCCATGCTCGACGCTTAATTCCAAATACAAAAAACTCCAGAGAGTCGACTCCAAAGGGCAGCTCCCAGTCTATATGCCGCAGTTCGTCAGCAAGCCGCTGGGCCTGTGCAGTTCTTTCTGGGGAGACAGGTGTCTTAGACAACTCGGGAAGAGCCGCGATCATCTCGCCCAATTCTCTACTCTCGGCCCGATATCTACTCCCAGCACGTCCCTCAAGCTGTAATGAGAGATCCCATGACCTATCCATGGTGAGATTGCGAGAGAGCACAATGAGTCGGTACAGCGGAGCATCTTCTCCTGTCGGGTCCTTAAACTTCATCAGCCAGATCTTCGGGTGGAAAACTCCTCCTCGGGGCGCATTTACATCCACGATCATAGGCTCCAAGAGTCCATAGAGTAAATTTGGACTCTCAGGCGCCTGCATACGTCCCCGTTGTAAATAAACCGTTATTCGTCCAGAAACTCGACGAATTGATTCCAGCAGGGCAATCCCGTCGCGTAGTAACTCCTCTTTTATTCCTGCCAGCAGTGCCAGATGCACCGGGACTGTCAGCAGCGTTGTTGGATCGAGCGAAAAGGTTGTAGCAATGGCTTCATCAAAGACCATACCTGGGGGTGGTGTTAGCGCCGTAGTGTAAAGGCTTCGCACGTTAGGACTCAGCATGAACCGTCTCCTTGCTTAACCCATCGTGCAGATCCTTCAGAAATACCTTAGCTGTTGACCATCTATAGACCATACGGCCTAAACCTGATGCCCCCTTCCACTGATCCAACGCTCTACGGTTGTCGAAACGGGAGCGCCCCTTCTTCAAAGACCTTTCACGGCGGCGAATCAGCTCGATTGCTTCCGCTTTCTCCAGAACGGCAGCACCATGACTTACGAGCAAGTCCTGCCAGCGCTCAATAAACAGCCGGGTTGCCGGAGTGATAGTATGCCCGTGATCGATGACCAGTTCCCATAGCCGAGGTAGACCCCAAGCCCTAATTTCATCTTGATTCAAGGAGTCATGCCACTGAGCAAATGCTAGTTGATAATCTTGGACCTTGTCATCCCGATTCCCTAACTTAGATAACGCGATGTTATAGATCAAAGCTGCTCCATGCATCACATCTGAAAAAAGCCGTCCGTGAGTAAGGAGCTCCCGGTGATGAGTACTGAAATCTGCCTGGTCAGGGTGCAGCCATGGTGCTGACACATCAACCGGTGTGCAGTGCAAAGCCAGATGGGCCAATAAGCTCTCTGGATGGCTTCTCTGAATGCGATCCAGCAGGAAACTTGCTTCTTCTTGAGACAAAGAGAATGTTACGTTATCCGGAAATCCTATCGGTGGGCTGGGGAGACGGGGATGCCAGCTCAGGGTGCCAGGGGCAGGACTAGAATCGCTATCATCCCCATTTTTTGCCCTCTCAGCATCTCTGGCTCTCTGTTCTGCTCTACGATGGTATAAAACTCCTATCTGTCGATGGTATTCATCCTGAGAGGCATTCATTAACCTAATGCCCCATGAGCCGAAGGCTGACCAGTAGACCGAACTGGGAAGGCGCTTGATTCCTTTGCCGGCCGTTTTCCCAAATACTCCCGATCGGTCATCTGCCGCCAGTAGAGGCCCTACCAAAAAGCGCTCCATACGATCTGCGCGGGCGGCAAACTCTCCCGGAGGGACTTTTTCGATCTCCAGCTTACGGTAAATCCATGGGACAAAGAGCATGTACCGAAGCCGTGTTTGGATGGTACTTGTCCCAGGGAAAAGCTGGTCAGAAATGCTATCCCGGACCCCCCCCAATCCTAATTCATCGCGGCTTTCTCTCTCCTGGAAAAGCGCCAATATCTTGAGGCTTCTCTCTCGAGCAGCATTGTCGTGGTCAATCCATGTCAGTTGTGAAGGCATTGCTCACCATGATTCTTATAATAAGTGCTCATCTCATCAACCCAAGAGTTTTTTGAGAGCAGAAAATATCTCTCCAAGATCATCCTCGATAGCGATCGGAAACCGAGAACTTCCGCTTCACTCACCTGGCAAACCCCTTATCACACTTCAGGCTGGTATCATCAACCGGAGGGAATGGCTATTATAAGTCATACCTTAGCCGGATTCGTGTTTGCAACAGTCACCGATTATTCGTCGGCCATTTTCTCTCGAAGTTCTTCGCAGGCACCGTCTAGGCCAAGAAACATTGGACCAACAGTAATGCCCATATTCGCAGCTTAGGCTTTATTACTTGTTGGCGCGGTCTGTGATGCCTTTGACGACATCCATGAGCTGGTAAGGGAAGAGGATAGTCGAATTCTTCTCCGCTGAAATCTCAGTCATCGTCTGGAGCATCCTGAGCTGCAGCGCATTCGGGCTTTTGGCTAGTTCATCAGCGGCCTGCGACAGCTTTACTGAAGCCTGTAGCTCGCCTTCGGCGTGAATTACCTTCGCCCTTCGCTCTCTCTCGGCTTCAGCTTCCTTCGCCATGGCGCGCTGCATCTCGACAGGCAAGTCGATGTTCTTCATCTCGACGTGGTCAATCTGCACGCCCCACTTTCCAGTCTGACTTGCAAGTGTTTGGCCCATTGCTTCTTGCAATTTCGTCTGGTCGCCGAGAACGTCATCGAGCGGGTGCTGACCGATGACGGCGCGAAGGGCAGTTTGAGCGAGCTGACTGAGCGCGTACGAGTATTGTTCGACCTCTACAATCGCTTTTTGTGGGTCTACGACCTTAGAGTAGACAACAGCAGTCACTTTGACCGTAACGTTATCCTTCGTAACGACATCTTGGGGCGGGATCTCCGTAGCGACAGTTCGCAACGATACGGTCGTCATCTTCTCAATAATTGGGACCAGCAAAATCAGACCAGGCCCTCGTATGCCGATGCACCGGCCGAGCCGGAAGATGACGCCACGCTCATACTCCTTGAGGATACGTACAGACACGGCGAAGAAGTAGATGAGTCCACCCACAATGAGTAGACTGACGAGACCAGAGAAAACAGTGTGAATTTCAGAATCCATAATGAACCTCCAATTAGAAAGTAGTTGTCGCTTTGGTTGTAGTGATTATGCTGAGCCCGTTCGGATCATTTAGAACCGCTACAATTAATTGTCTAACGGCTTCTGGACAAATTCCCGTGACCCTCACTTTCATCCAATCTGGGGCCGAATTATACGGTAAACCGAAGCTACTCCGATCCCGAGCTCTTTTGCAACTGCCGCCTTGGTTTTTCCTTCTGCGATGAGTTTAACAACCTGGTCGGCTTTTTCTCTTGCTGTCGGCTTGCGGCCCTTATACTGACCCCTTTCTTTTGCTTTTGCAATCCCCTCTCGCTGCCTCTCCAGCATCATCTCGCGCTCAAAAGTTGCTATGGCGCCAAGCATGGTTAACATGAGTTTCCCGGTGGGGGATGAGGTGTCCAGGTTGATATTCAGGACCCGGAAAGCTGCCCCCTTCCTCTCCAGAGTCTCTATGATCTCCAGGAGGTGTTTTGTAGATCGAGCGATCCGGTCCAGTTTGCAGGTGACAACAGTATCGCCCTCTCTCACATAATCGAGCATTGACGTAAGCTGTGGTCGTTCAACCTTAACGCCGCTGGCCTTTTCCTTGAATATCCTTTTGCACCCTGCTTGGTGGAGCTGTTCAAGCTGCGCATCGAGGTGCTGATCCTCAGTGCTGACCCGTGCATAACCGATCATTGCCATAATTCAGTCCCCCGCCGTCTCGTCGCCGTTTTTGATTTCCCGATTTTGGGAAATCAAGAAAATCTATCATTAAGGTCAAATACAAAATGATAATTGCATATCAAAATATGATTGTCAACTCTATTGATAGACATTTTGAGCCTCATTCCACCCTATCACTAGGCGATGCGCTATTGATAATGATGAGCCAAGAAGAAAAGGCCAATCACCTACCAGGCAACCGGCCTTCCATCCAAACCATTTCGCACCTGAAGGCGAGAGCGGCGCCGGCTGATCCCCTCGACGCTCCAGCCCCTCGCGTACCACACGATAAGGGAAAATTCAATTTGGACTATATCCACGAAACGAAACGTTACTGCCTTAATAAAATAAGTCATTCATTTTCCATTTGCCGTAACCAGGTGAAATATATTGACGGAACTCATCTAAAGGTTTAAAAAGTCATTATATTGCAAAGACTTGGGATAATAAAACACATGTTACTGAAACGAGGAGGAAAAGGCAGTAAAAAGAAGCAGTGGGTTGTTGAGCAGAAAACCGTCCAATGAACTAAATGGGACATTTCTACTTTCAAAACGTAATTAATACGTATAGTTATGCCAAGCTTCTTTTGCTCATTATTTTGACCATTTGAATTGTGATGGAAGATGTGCGAAATTTCGCTCAATAAGGAGTTGGTTGACTAAACATGAAAGGAATCCAGATGCCTTGGAATGCTGGTCTTGAAGGCCCTGCCTTAAACATCGCACGAACAAATGATTCTCCGTTAAGAGTTGTCGCCGGCCCTGGCACGGGGAAAAGCTTCGCACTTAAGCGACGAGTTGCTCGATTGTTGGAAGAGGGTGCCACGCCCAGAAGAATTCTCGCACTTACATTCACTAGAAATGCAGCGGCAAGCCTCGTCGCTGATCTCTGTGGATTAGGCGTCGAGGGCTGTGACCGCATACGTGCTGGCACCTTACATGCTTACTGCTACAGGCTTCTGTCTAAACAGGAGGTTTTCGAATGTCTTGGTCGCGTCCCTCGGGCTCTTATCTACTTCAACAAATCAGGTGTAATGCAGTTTGAAGGGGCACCGCTGCTGCAAGATCTTTGTTCAGGCCGCGCTTTTGGTGGTAAGAGGGAATGCACGAAGAGGATACGTGCATTTGAAGCCGCATGGGCACGGTTGCAATCGGATGAACCAGGGTGGGCGATGGAACCGGTAGACCATGCGTTTCACGATGATCTTGTTGACTGGCTAACCTTCCATAATTCCATTTTAATCGGCGAGCTTATCCCGCTCGCTTTACAGTTTCTTAGGGATAACCCGGCAGCGCCAGAACTAAGCAGCTTTGATCATGTGCTAGTCGATGAATATCAAGACCTTAATAAGGCAGAACAAGTCCTGATAGATCTGCTTTCAGAAACTTCCTCACAAACGTTGGTGGGAGACCCAGATCAATCGATTTACAGTTTTCGCCACGCCCATCCGCTTGGGATAATAGATTTTGCCGCGACCCACCCTGGCACCCACGATGAAGCGCTGGTTGAATGTAGGAGATGCCCATCGCTGGCTGTAACGATAGCGGATTACCTCATCAGACATAACTACCACCCAACAGAGCCCCCGAGATTAGTACCTTTGGCAGGTAACCCAGTTGGAGAAATAAGCATTGTCCAATGGGCGAATCCAACCGCAGAAGCCAATGGAATAGCTGAGTTCTGCCATTACCTTGTACACCGTCGAGGCTATTGCCCGTCAGAAATTTTGGTTTTGACTCCCAGACGGGTACTTGGATACGGAATACGCGATGCACTGAGAGCCTGTGACGTTGAAGCGCATAGCTTTTATCACGAAGAGTTGTTGGATTCGCGTGAGGCGCAAGAAAACTTTGCGCTTCTGACTCTGCTCTCTCATCCAGACGACCGAGTAGCACTCCGCTTTTTGCTGGGCCTCGGATCGCCAAGTTGGAACGCCGGAGAGTATGGACGGCTCCGTGAAAAATGTGAAGAAACAGGATTATCGCCATGGCAGGTTTTGCAAAGAATGGTAGATGGATCGATCACGATAATGAATACCAACCGGGTTCAGTGTAGATTTCTGGAAATACAAGATAAGCTCACTGCAAATAGAGACCTTAAGGGCTATGCACTGATGGATGAGCTATTTCCGCCGGACGCTGAATGGAGTGCGCCGGCACGAGAAGCAGTGATGTTGCGCATTAATGAAGAAACTGAATCTGCAGACATCTTTGATTTTCTCTCCGGCCACATTACGCAGCCAGAAATGCCTGAGGAGGGTGTTTTTGTGCGGGTAATGAGCCTACATAAATCAAAAGGTTTGACAAGCAAGGTAGTTATCGTTTCTGGATGTATTGAAGGCCTCGTGCCAAGTTTGGATACAGATCTCACACCAGCTGAGACTGCTGCAAATCTTGAGGAGCAGAGACGTTTATTTTACGTCGCCATAACCCGCTGCAGAGAAGTTATGGTTCTTTCTTCGGTCATTCGACTGGAAAAAAGCGTCGCTTATAAAATTGGCGCCAAAGTCAGGGGGGGAGGCACTGTGGGCTCAACTATCACAAGCCGATTTGTGTCCGAGTTGGGACCAAATGCACCGAGAGCAAAGAATGGACCCCGGTGGGTGAGGGATGACTTCAGACCGTAGTAGTCGAGAGAAGTCTGTCAATCCAGCCAGGTGCTACCTAGAAAATGATTGACAACCTTTCAAGCGACAAATTGTTATTTCGAGCGGGCTACAAGTGTGAATACTGCCACCGGAGCCTTTTCGATGCACTTTGGCAGATTGAGCACATTAAGCCTAAAGCTGAAGGAGGAACAGATAATTCTCCGAACTTAGCCGTCTCCTGCCCACGGTTCAATCTAAATAAGAATCAGGCGAGCGAAGGCGTTGAGTTTGTCACGGCAAGAAAAACACGCTTGTTCAATCCCTGGAAGGATAAGTGGGAAAATCATTTTGGGGCAGTCGCAGGTCAGCTTGTAGGCCGAACACCGATTGGCAGAGGCATGAGCCCGGCACCAGATGCCAGTGAGATATACCGAGGAGATCGAAAACTATGTACAACTTGTTCGTAACTGCCGAAACTGGAACTTGGGATGGAAATCCCTATACTTTCGGAGTAACCAGAGTTATACGAGAGTACACCGATGAGGCCATAAAACAGAAATATAAGGCTCTTGACGAAGCAGGCATTACCGAACTCCTATCATTTCCTGCCCTTTTCGCTTACGAAGAAACTGAAAGTGCTGCCGCAAGGGTCGGGTTCATCAAGCGTATTAGGCAACGCTCAAACGAAGTCAGGATCGAGTACGAATTTCTTACTAATCTAGCGCCGATCCCAGCCGAAGTGCTTTCTAAGCTGAGCTGGGAGCTGGAAATTGACAATTTGGAGATGAACCGAACCCATTGGGCCGTCAAAACTGCTGATCTTTTTCAAGTGCTATTTAATGCTGGATTGTTAACAAAAGAACAGTCAGTTAATCTCTCCGCACAAATTGTCAAAGTTGGCCCAAAAGTACCTCCGACAGCGGATCAGATTACTGGGATGACTTCAGAAGATCGCCGGAACTCTGGGTTAATATTGCTACTTCAACTAGCTCAGGCCTACTACAAAATGCTGGAATGCTCGATTTCTATGTCATGCTGGTGCACAGCAATGGATCTAGAATTAAACGAATCGTATTTTTGGGCAATAAGCAGTATTGATAATCTATTAAAAAATCACGAAGACTTGCGAGATTTTCCTATTCAGTTCGTGCCACTTTTCCCAGATCTCTATCCTTCAACTATTAGAGATGTTGATTGGGAGTATATGGCTGCCCCTGAAGCCGAACGATTCCTAAGCGCAGTACAGAAATACATTAATTCAAAAGGGATATATGAACCTAAAAAGAGTACACCAGCGTGGATATTCGTGGAGATGTTTCGTCCTTCTGTCAATATAGCAATTGATCGAGCCATATCATATAAGACAAGGATGGAGCAATATGCTCGGACGACACTTGGCAATTCACTTCAAACGTGCCCAAGCGAATCAACCGACAGTTCCTGTCTGAATTCCGTGAAACCGTGCCAAAAGTCCTCAGAAAAAGTGCACTCTCAAAATAGAGACAAAGTTTTCATTAGTTACAGCCATAAAGATAAGAAGTTTCTTGATGAGTTACTCGCACACCTGAAGCCACTTGAACGAGCTGGTCGCATTTCGGCTTGGTCGGATCTAGAGATTCAACCTGGCTCACAGTGGGCAGAGCAGATTCAAAGCGCACTCTCCTCAACCAAGGTTGCTGTTCTCCTGGTGACGAAGGACTTCTTGGCGTCTGATTTCATTCAGCAAAACGAACTTGGCCCTCTACTGAAAGCAGCTAGGGAAGACGGAGTGGCAATCAGATGGGTGCTTGTACGGGACTGCAACTGGAAGATGACGCCCCTGAAGGACTATCAGGCTGCCTACCCACTTGACAAGCCACTGGCGAGGAAAAACTGGAGTCGGGATACAGCTTGGGTAGCGATCTGCGAGGTAATAGAATCGGCCGCAAACCGGCACGAAGTATGACATAACCAGGAGGCAGGATCAGCCAGAAAACCAGGCCGGTCAACCCCGGCCATGTTGGCCGAAAGAAGACCGAAAGAAGAGAAAATGACTAAGCACAATATAAACAAGATAGATGCGGCGCGAAGACAAATTGAAACAGCTATTACGCTTTTTTTCTACGAAATGGACATAATCTCAATACATACGCTTGCGTCTGCTGCATATACCATTATTTTCGACGTTGCGAAGAAGAATGATGCTTCAGTGACGACCTGCCGGGATATGGAACTTGCTTCGGTAAAAGAGGAATACAAGAAATTTTACGTGAAAAAAATGAAAGAGGCTGAGAACTTCTTCAAACACGCAGACAAAGATCCGCACGGAGTTTTGGCATTTAATCAAAATCAAACGGAGTTTATACTTTGGGATGCGGTCCTTGATTTTCACACTAATGCTGGAGAGATGCCTCCAATATTTAGAGTCTACTACCTGTGGTTTACAGTGACGCACCACGAACTATTCAACTTTTCTGAAGAGAAAAAAAGGCTGCAACTTGAGGCGCACGAAGAGTTAAAAGCAATGGGAAGGGGAGCGTACTTTGAAAAGTATCTGCTGCGAATGCATAAGTTAAATGAATAAGATAACAAACTTATCCAACTTTCGGCTGGTTCTGGGTTCGCTTCGCTCCCAGCACAGCCTCTAGCCGTTAAGCAGGTCACAATGGGAAAAATGGAGAAAAAAATAAAGGCTGCATTTTTCGGTGTTAAACCCGATGACTGGCCTAATAATGCTAACCTCTCTATATATTGTAGGGAATCCTCCCCGCCAGGGTACATGATCAAAATGGCTTTAATGTTCCTTTGTGGACATAGGCTGCCCCGTGGCAGTGATAAGTCTGAGTGGGAGATTTGTTTATCTTATAAAGGGAAAAAGTGGATCATTACTGACTGGAAGCGTTACGAGTGGAAGATATACGGCCCGCCGGATAGCTCAAATGATGCAAAGGAGTTGCAAGCAAAATTTCGAGCTGTAACTAAGATCCTCGATAAAGCCATAACAGCTACTTCAGATGAGGAACTTAGAAATGATAATATTTCCATATACAATCAATTCGGAAGAATTGATTCACTGTTTTACTATTTTTTTGATAACGCCAAGAACGCAATGAATCGTAAGGTAGCAAAGCTGAAAAAAAGCAAAGATATCGGTGGGATGCGGTCTTGTTTCTTGAATAGTCAATTTAACAGAGGGCGTGACATCGAGTTTAATTTATTGACATCTACAATTTACTTCTTCGCATTAACAGAACTGGTATTTGATTCTTGTTTTGCACTTTGTGATAGGAAAGGCATGCGTTTTAGCGAATTCAGGCACATGGAATGGGGAGAGCGATTTAAATTTTTTATCTCTCCGGCAGAAGACAGGACTATTGAAAGTCTATACGTAAATCTTCTTGATATCCGCACATATTATCGCAATATTCCCGTACACGCAAGTCCTACATATCTGTTTATGCTAAAAGGTTTTGGCCTCATCCCATCGAGCTACGAAAGAATGGCCGATCCCCATATATCGCATAAATTGGTGTATGAAGAAAATGAACAGAAAAGAATTTTTAACACCTTTGAAGACACTATAGCCCTCCTAAAGTCGCATCCAACCACCCAATTTGGTTATCTTTACGCAAGATCAGGACTGCCGATTCATATCGCAGCCGCCCCTGTTCAGGAACTGAAACAGCATATGACATCTGTTGAACAGTTTGAAGAAGAGTTGGTAAAAAGAAGCGAGATTCAGGATCAAATCGATAACATGGATATATAGTAGCTTAACTAACTAGCGGGTTGAGCAGACACAAGAGAGCCTAACCCGTAAGTAGCGGACGGTATCCGTGAGGTAGGGAAGGGTGTTTATAGAACTCCAGGGATGTAAGTCAACAACGGAACATGCTGACAGGAACCGCCGTGTACGGAACCTTACGCACGGTGGTGTGGGAGGACGACGGGGAGACCCGCCTCCTACCCGATTGAACAAAGGGCAATGAACAGTGACGACTAAGAAGAATAAGACCCGCTTCAGAAATGCAGTTGATGCATCGCTGGATAACGCAGAAAGGCTTCTCGGTGACGCCGGGTGGCTTGCCCTAGAGGACAGTGCGCCTACCGTATATGCCCTCTGTATTTTGGCCCAAGAGGAGTTCGCCAAAGCACTCATACTTTATCTAGTTGATGTAGGAGCCCTTCCTTGGAATCCCGAAATAAGGAAAATGCTAAGAAGCCATTCATGCAAACACCTGTTCAGCCTAATTTTGGACTTTCTTGAGGCAGAATTTGAAGAGTTTTGGGATCGCTCTGTAGAAAGACTAGAGGAAATCAATAAGGGGCACAGCAACCGACGTGTTTTTCCGTCTCATATCGCAGATGCAATTAATATAATTCGGCATGAAAAAGCAAATAAATATGGTAGTCGAAATGGGTGGTTGGAGACTAGCGAGAATCCATGTGATCAAGTTGCTCGGAAAATTGGAGACGGCTACATAGATAGGCTAAAACAAAATGCTCTATACGTGGACATTGGAAGAACAGGTGAAGTAAAAAGCACACCACTCAGAATAAAACCTGATCATGCAAAAATCGAACTAGAAAAAACAGATCGCTTCCGAAGAATTTTGCTTCGCCGTGACGGGACAATTATTGCACCGACAGGGATAGATTTTGATAAAGTTACCGCAGCATTCAAGCTTATTTTTGGAATAGTTTCATTTGAGGAATTCCAAGAGAATTGGCGGACGTAGGTTATCAAATGGGCAATGAGAATAATGTTTTTGAGTGGCGCCGATTCGGACATTGGGACACGAGTGCAGAAAAGACCCGCTTTTCCGCTTATCTGCTATGGCAAATGCAAGACACCTGTAAGCTCAACGAAGTTGTTCAACAGTGCGGGTATACAAACGGAGACGCCGTTCTCGCGGTGAGTGAGGCGTTTGTACGCGAAAGCGCTATTGCACTTGAACTAATCATAAAGGCGGTAATTGCCCGAAAGCTAGAAGCTCGGGGCGCTGATCCTGCAACGGAAAGTGTCCCGGCAAATCACGACATACCAAAGCTCTGGAGTGAAGCAAACCTTCCCGAATTGACACGAGAAGATCAGTATCGGCTTTTGCTTGTGAAGTCGGTCCTTAAGTGGTCTGGCAGATACGCTACTCCACGCACAGTAAAGGCTTGGGAGGAGGAAAATATAGCGTTTGACATGTTGGAAGATCCCCCACCGGAGCCAGGAGCATATATTTTTCGGACGCCAATCACCTTTGAATGGTCGGATTTTGATCGTCTATACCAAATGGCTAAGGGTGCTGTGCTGAACAAGGAATAGTTCGGAAGGGAGCTGCTCCGGAGGGTCAGTCCTTGACACGAGACAATTTGAGCGAGACATTACAATGTCCAACTAGCGCCAAGCCCGGTCAAGAAACCGCCGGTCAGGCTTTGGGCGTTAGGTGGAATCGCGACACGGTGATTGTGCGCCGGTTGATTCACTGTCTATCACCGTCGCAGCGGGCGGAAGTTCCGCTGTAAGGCTTGGAGCGGGGTCGACGCATGTCGATGCCTGAAGGGAGAAGAGGAGTATGGAGGCTGCAGCAATCGCGATATCTACCGAAGACCATAAACAAGCGGCTCTATTCTTTGATGCCGTTCTCCCGCTGAACTCGGCGGACGCAGTGCCGACGAGCATCAGATATGAAGAGCCCCCTCTTGTGGCTGAGCGGCTCAATGCAATGGATGTGACTGAGCTCGCGAGGTTTGCTCAACTCTATCGGATGCTCCTGAAGGGGAAGGAGCATCCGTCGCAAGAGGCTCTGGATGTTTGGTTTAGCCACCAACGTGAATATGCCTTTACTACTGAAGATTTTGCTGAATTCACGAACATGATGACCTTTCTTCACCAACAGGAGTTGGCCAAAGCAGGAATTCCCTCCGTTCCCCTATTTGGCTCGAGGGGCTCCTACCAGGGAGGGTGAGTTCGCGAGCAGGCACCAATGAGGCTCTCGAGATTCGCTTGGACGGCCTCAAGTTGGTCGACACGTCGGAGTTGACCTGGGAGCAGATCCTTGAGGTTAGATCAGATCCAGTCTATAGTCGCAAGGCGTGGCGCTTTCGCCTGTTTTTCGCCGACAATTTCGCTGGAAAAGACCCGAATTACGTTCGCGACAAGTTGACGGAGCAAATAGAGAATTACGTGACCACATGCAAGAGAAATGGACTCAAACTCGCACTCTCCGCGGCTACCAAGCTGCTCGACTCGAAGTCGCTCCTCGGAGCCTTGGGTTTGACAGGCATCTCCATTTTGACCGGCAATCTAGCAGTTGCAAGCGCAAGTTTGCTTGCCGGTGCTGCCATTGAGCTTGGAAAAGTCTCACTTCATGTGGCGGGAAAAAGCTTGGACTTCGAGAAGGAGAGTGGTTCAGAAATCGCTCTGCTTCTCGAAATAGACAAGAGGCGCACCACTGGCTAGGGATGCCACCTAACGAACGCCAGAAACGGCGAAATCACGCGGCTGACATTCTGTAGTTTCTTCTAAAGGCTCATTGGCCACGTGGTTTCGCACCGCTTAGGCCTATGTTGGCCGACATTTGAAATCACTAACAATAATATCTGGAGTACACATGTCTGAAGACAAAAGAAATCCGATAATCATCTTTTATTCTTGGCAATCTGATTCTGAAAGGGAGACAAACCACCAATTCCTCCAGAATTGCCTTGATGAGGCAGCTCGCATCATTTCAGAGGAGGATTCGGTTCAAATCGTTATTGACAGCGACACAAGAGGCGTTGGCGGTAGCCCTTGTGTTGTTGATACAATTATGAAAAAGATCAAGAAATCAGATATCTTTCTCTGGGATGCAACTCTCGTTTTTGAAAATCCGAGACCTGCTCCTAATATTAATGTTGTGCTAGAGTTTGGTTATGCATTGGCAGTCCTAGGTGATTTGAGAGTTATAAGCATAATGAATACAGGTAATGGGTGTGGTCCCGAGCTTCTTCCGTTTGACTTCAACAAAGGAACACGGAGATGGCCGTTACAATATTCGTTCAAGGTCGCGGATGTGAAAAATGCCACAAAAAAATCAAGGAAGATGAAAGTTGTCACCCAGAGACTGATTGCTGCAATCAGAAACACTCTAACAGAGCCTAAAGCTGGGGCGTTACAAAATGATGTTGACTTTTATATTGCGAGAAAGCTTTGGAAAACCATTGACTCTAAATGGATAGCAAATTGGAGTTCTTGGAGATTTATGAGTATTCAATTTGACAGAAAGTTTTTTAGAAATCTTTTAGATGACTACGTTTTTGAGAGCAAGAAGCCAGAGAACACTTACTGTGATGACACACTACTTACTTTGCATGATGGTTTTTTAAATGCTGTTGAAGAGTCGCTAAATGTTGGGGCTAATGAGATGATGCCACAAGACAATAATCCCGACATGTTTGTAATCAACGCAAAATACTCTAAGGGGCGTGAAGGCTGGTATGAAGACCACGATAGGCAGTATAAGAATGAAATTACCAAGCTTAAACTGTCTGTAGAAAAGGTTGTGACTGCATGGGAAGCATATGTTTCGGATCTTCGTCAAAAATATCCAGAAGTAACCCATGGGTAACATCTATACACGGCTGACTAAATCGTTAGCTCTCATAAGAATTGGTGCGTCATGGCTCTCTTTCATGCAACTCTAAATGACTATTCACCAGGTCAGACCTTAACCGCAGCGGCACAGACTTCCTTCTATCCACTAGCAGTATCTGCTCTTGAACAAGCAAGGCCGCTTGGCCTCCCATCGCGAGCAATATGTTTTTGCACGACAGATAATCTGGATTTTGCTTATCTGTTCGCACTAAGGCAGCAGTGGCCCCGAGATCAGATACGCCTTTATGAAGTTAGTATGGACAGCTTTCACAAGGCGCCAATGGCAATTGTCCATGCCACTCAACAACGCTTGGAGAAATCTGAAAACATCTCGGCTCTGGTTTCAGAGTACTGGTTGCCCAAGCTTTCATGGCACTATTTCGAGTGCTTCGGGCCACGGATGACAATAATTGCACGCATCAGCGCCCCCAGCATTAATGAGTTCGTCATGGACTTGATATACGAGAGGGATGCTGATACGGCGGCGCGTTTGTGAGCTAACCCATCATTGCACCGGACTTGCGCAAAAAGCCGCGCAGACTGGTGAATTCAAACGTTATGCCACAAAGGAAAATATATGACTTGGAAACCTCTCGAATACAGTGATGCTGAGATTGCCAATTCTAGGAAAATATGGCGTAAGAAGGCACGGTTCTTCATAGATGAAAGCCTTGGCATAGGGACGACTGAATTCCTTAAAGAACTCGGTTGGAATGTAAAAGATGTGTCGGAGGTCGGTCTTCTTGGACATTCAGACGAAGACGTAATGGCATACGCTTTCCGAGAGAAGAGAATTGTTCTTTCACATGACAACGATTTCCTGAAAGATCGCAGATTCCCATTTCATAGGAATGCTGGCGTTGTGATCCTTCCAGGCGGCGATGGTGACGAGCGGGCTCTTGTTTTTGCGCTGCTTGATCTAATAACGCTAGTTGGGCCTTATAGTGATATCTATCGTGGCTCAAAAATGGAAATCTCTGCTGATCGCTGTTTTACGGTACGTTCTATATCTGAAGGAAAAATAAAAACCAGTAGATACAAATTCGGTGGGAATGGGCCTGTATATGAGTGGGTTGACTAGGCACTCATAACGCGGCGCTGGACCTGACCGAACACGCGAATAGAGGCAGATGCCCTTCGGGCACCGCTCATCCGCGAGGGTCCGTTATTTTTTAAAACTATTTACTGTATTGCGGCACCGGAGCATAGATGTCGGATTTAAAACAAATAATCATGCGGGGTCATGAATCCAAGGCTATCGACTATAAGGGTCCTGGCAAATGGGACGAAGCAAATAAGGCTGCATGCTGCGAAATCGTCAAGGATATCCTCGCCATGAGCAATACCGGAGGAGGCTACCTCGTTTTCGGTGTTGCTGAGAAAAAGGACTGTTTCGAGTACGTTGGGCTATCCACAGACGAGCTTGGAACTTTTGAGACATCTCGCGTAAACCGGTTCCTACAAAACTATGCAGATCCTCCAATCAACTGCATTATTGTCAAGGAACAGATCGAAAACCGGAATTACGTTGTTATCAAGGTTCCGGGCTTTATGGAGACACCACACATCTGTAAGAAGGAATTCCACAAGGTTTTGCAGCCATCTGGACTTTACGTTCGCACCGACAGCAATGAATCCGCATTGGTCCAGTCATCAGCAGATTTCAGGAGAGTAATTGAGCGGGCTGTGCGTAACAAACAGGACGAATTGTTAGAGTCGTTTCGTGCGATCCTTACCAGCTCGAGTGCGCCTTTTGAGGAACAACGCCATATCGAACAGTACGAAACCGAATTATCGAAAGCTGTAAAAACCGGTACCGCTGCAACCTTTTACGATTATGGATTTATGAATCAAAATAAATTCAAAGGATATCGTGAGTTCTGGTGTTATCCAGTTAAATATGACCAAGACCGATATACGTTGTCCCAGCTCCATGAGGTAGCTCAAAGGTCAGTCACAGATTTCAGGGGATTATCGTTTCTAGTTTATTCTCAACGACCGGAATATAAACCATATGCAATCGATGGCGGTATTGAAGCAAAAATATGTTACGAATATGTTGACGGGCGAGTAGAAGCAGACTACTGGCAACTCCGGCAAAATGGGCTGTTTTACCAGCGGCGCCTGATGTGGGAAGAAACTTTGGATGGCAAGAATCAGGTACTATACATGATGTCTTTCAAGGAGCCTGCTTTATATACTGCAGAAGCCTTACACACAATGGTTAACCTCTACGATTCATTCGTTGATGTTGATGAAGAGGTTGGGGTTGGGGTTCGTCATAATGGCACTGATGGGCGCATGCTTACGTCTGATTCCAGACCGCTCACTGTGCAATACATTTCCAAGATGGATCCAATAACATATGAGAAAACAAGGTCTCTTGCTGACTGGCGTGCGGGTCTTGTTGACCATTCTCTGAAAGTCGCAAGGTTTGTCTTGGAGCGTTTCAACTGGGAGACTCCGAACATAGGAGCATGTAAGGATGCGATCGACAAAATGTTTTTAAGGCAGCTTTGATTGCATGTGTATCTTTAGGGAACGGAATGGTGTCCAACTAGGACGCTGGACCGTGACCGGGCAAAGAACGCTCGGCAGGTCAACGCCCACGACGGTTATGCAGCAAGGAGGAACCACATGATGCATTCAGCAGCGCAACAAGTTAAGCAGCTGGTAAAGAAAATAAAAGGACATCGTGAGGTTCTCGACAGCGCAGCGAAGCGCCTTCGGACCCCCCAAATCTTAGACACTTTCGACAGATGGAACCACGATTCTTGGTGCTTTGCGACTGCCGGTGATGCCCTTGTTCGACTGCGTATCTTTACTGAACAAAACTTCAATTTTATCGAAACTATGAGTACCATAGCCGTCGCTCGCTATATATTTGAGCTAAGTGTCTGGTTACATCTATTCAAGCTGGACAGGCGCTATGGATTGGTATACTACTCACAATTGCTCGACACGCAGCTTAAATACTGGGAAGATAACCGCGCGCAGCTCTATCGAGAAATTGCCATGCTTGAGGATTTCGAGAGAAAAGAACGCGATGCCCAAAGTGAAACCCTAGATCAAATCAAGGCCATTTCTGACCCAGAAATGCAGAAGAATATACTACTAACCGCTAACAAGACTGTGCCTAACATAATTGACAAACAAGCCGGTCATCGATTTTCCATATACGTTGAACAAGCCAAAGTCAATGGCTCTGGATTCCAAGCCCACCTTCTGAGAGAAAAGCTCATCCCGCAGATTGATCAGTCAATTATTGACATCACTTCTGAAAAGACTGCTTTCAACACAAGGATACCACAGGGTATCAATGACCTGATACCCGATAAATGGCAGTGGAAGCGAATGGCGCAAAAGGTTGGCTTGACCGATGAGTATAACTACATCTATGCTTTTAGCAGCAAATTGTTGCACGCCACCCCTGCCAGCATTACGACTGACCAGAAGAATCTTGAACTTCGTGAAATCGTTGTGTTCCTGAAGTATATAGACGTAAAAATATTAGATATGCTTGAACTGGCAAATGAGTATTTATGGGGAACCGCATAACCAGGAAGATACACCGGCCTGAAGCCACCAGTGGTCTCCCAACCCATTGCAACACGAGAATACTAAATAAGAGGTTTTCAGATGAATAGTAGCAATCTAGAAATAATCGAGCTTTGCAATTTTCTCAAAACAGTAGGAGTTTTGTTTGCTCCTGAGAAAACAAAAGGTTCATTTGGCCTGCTGGAATGGGCATGAGCACCCTATTGATGAATACTATGCTGGCAGATTCAAGGAGTAGCAAGAGGATCAAAGTAGGCCAAATTTTAATTGTAAATATATCCTTAGCCTAATTGATGTCAGCATTATCCGGTTAGGTCCTTGCATGGTTCTTTGAGAATTTAAAAATGTTGAAAAATCAGCGTGAAGCTGCATTTTTTACTTGACATTTAGTAAAAAATCGGCGGGCCGCCTTCGTAACTACTT
>Ga0326727_10009511_pt1 | contig 23868 bp, 21 predicted proteins | sample MB2enrmetagenome_FD_207643 | JGI IMG/M metagenome (GOLD analysis project Ga0326727, IMG submission 207643) | Lab enriched peat soil microbial communities from McLean, Ithaca, NY, United States - MB29MY | ecosystem: Environmental > Terrestrial > Soil > Wetlands > Peat | place: USA: New York... | reverse complement strand
GCATACCGACCTTGAAAAGGCGCGTGCCATCTACGACTGGATTGTGGACAACACGTTTCGAGATCCCAAGGTCCGCGGCTGTGGCCTGGGCGATATCCGCTTCATGCTCGAATCGGGAGATCTCGGCGGCAAATGCGCGGACATCAACGCCCTCTATGTAGGTCTCGCGCGCGCCGCCGGAATGCCCGCGCGGGATGTCTATGGCATTCGGGTCGGCAAATCCGAAATGGGATATAAGTGCCTCGGGACATCGTCGGAAAACATCACCAAGGCGCAGCACTGCCGGGCAGAGGTCTTCCTTCAAACATACGGGTGGGTCCCCGTCGATCCTGCCGACGTCAGAAAGGTGGTGCTCGAGGAGCCGCCCGGAAACCGGACTCTTGACGATCCGCTGGTGAGAACCACGCGAAGCCGTCTATTCGGCTCGTGGGAGATGAACTGGATGGCTTTCAACTTCGCGCACGATGTTGCGCTCCCCAAATCCGATCACGTTCCGCTCGGTTTCCTGATGTACCCGCAGGCTGAAACAGCTGGCGCCCGGATTGACTGCCTCGACCCCGCCAACTTCAAATACGAGATCGCGTCCAGAGAAACCTAGGACTTAGATTGGACCGGCGTCATGGACAATCTTCCAGGCCGGCGGCTTCACAGCGGCTGCACAAGGGAGTGAAACGCTTTACCCGATGCCGAGACTACCGGGTATGATCAAACACTCTCCTTCTCGCTCAGTCGCCCTGAGCTTCGGATGCGCCTTTCTCGTACTGTACGCGGCTACTGCTGTCAGGCTACCCGCCCAGACTCTAACATACCTGTACTCCTTCTCCGGCTCGAACGGCGCGGACCCAGAGGGGCTGGTTCAAGCGACCAATGGAGACATATACGGACTCACTGGTGACGGGACAGCAACGACAAACATGGGCGGCACGGTTTTTACGATGACAACAAGCGGCACGGTAACCAACATTTTCAACTTCCCCGGCTGCTCTACAGATTGCTCTTCACTCGGCGTTATTCCTCAGGGGATGATCCAGGCCACCGATGGTAACTTCTACGGGATAACCAGTGAAGGTGGACTCAACAGCCTGGGAACGGTTTTCAAGATGACTCCGTCCGGGGAATTGACAACCATCTACAATTTCTGTTCCCTGCCGGGATGCGCGGACGGGTCTGGGCCGGAAGGGGGGCTGGTGCAGGGCACCAACGGGAATTTTTACGGCACCACAAGCTATGGCGGCGCCCAAAACGACGGTACCATCTTCGAAGTCACTCCGAGCGGAACTCTGACTACGCTCTACAGTTTTTGCCAGATGACAAATTGCCTGGACGGTTTGCACCCCGGAGTGGGGCTCGCCCTGGCCCCGAATGGAAACCTTTTTGGGGTAACAAGTGCTGGAGGGGCAGGTGGCGAGCTTCCGGGCGACGGGACGGCGTTCGAAGTCACACCCAGCGGCGTGTTCACGTCGATACATAGCTTCTGTACGCAAACGGGGTGCCCGGACGGAGCATTTCCGTCTTCGGCGCTGGCGCTCGCCACCGATGGCAATTTCTACGGCGTCACCGGGGCGGGCGGCCCCACGAACCACGGAACGATCTACAGGATCACGACAATCGGCACGGTCACCACGCTACATGATTTTTGCTCCCTGAAGAGGTGTGCGGACGGCTATGATGCATATTCGCCGCTGGTTCAGGGAACAGACGGCAATCTTTATGGCACAACCCCCAAAGGAGGCGCTTCCGGGCAAGGGATCATCTACAACATCACCCTGAGCGGGACGTTCACGGCGCTTTATAGCTTCGACAATCCGATCGGTACGGACCCTACGCCGACTCTGCTTCAGGACACCAACGGGGTCTTTTACGGGACGACCGGTGCAGGCGGTCCGACAGGCTGGGGCTCCATTTTCAGTTTCACAATGGGATTCGCTCCCTTCGTGAGGGTAGAGCCGCTTTCCTCTCCGGTTGGGTCTGAGGTGCAGATTCTGGGAACGGACCTGACCGGAGCGACCAGCGTCACCTTTGACGGCGCCCCGGCGGTGTTCACGGTGAATTCCAGCGGTACCTCGATCACGGCAACCGTTCCCGCCGGCACCAAGAAGGGCACGGTGGATGTGGTGACCCCAGGCGGAACGCTGGCAAGCTACCCGCCGTTTTATCCTTTGCACTACTAAGGATGGCGTTTAGAAACACGATCTCCGGTTGCTCGATGTTGCTGGGTGACCGGAGTTCGGAAACGGTGCGTTGTGAGCTAGTAGTCTCAGCTCAAGATTGGCTCCTCAGGTAGGACACAGATCCTAACTCTTCGCTGGAGAATTTCGGCGAGCGGTTTTCTCCAGGCTGTCAATCCGACGGGTAATTAGTTGTGCTTGTCAAGTTCTGCAAAAAGGTGGTAGTGGTCTAGTTTTGGGGAGATAACTGATAATCTTAGGAAGGGGCCGTTTACCCACGGCCCTCAGGTTTTCGGTCGCGGAATTGGGGAGTTCCTGACTGAGAATCTAGCATGGTCACGCTCGAAGAAGGCGAAATCGAATGTCGCGCCATAGTATACTCCGCTGACATGGAGCAGGACGCCCAGCGCGAGTTTGCAAAAATCCGCAAGGAACTACGGGAATTAACTAAGGCGCTGGCTACCCCCCAAGTCGCCCTACCTCCAACTCCTACGGTTGCACCTTCGTGGTGGCAGCGGAATCCTTGGGCCATCCCGACACTCATCTCGGCCCCAATGGCGCTCTTGTCTGTGTTCTTAAGCGTATACGTGCCTCGCCTAATGGATCACTCTACAAAAGACCTCAAGTTCCAAATAGACGAACGTATCGAACAAAAACTAAAAGATCATCGCTTTGATGAATTGGTTTCCTCCGTCGATCAGATGAAGGGAGAGTTGAAATCAATCTCCGACAATCTGAACCTGCTTCTTGCGAAGAACATTAAGCAGGTTGCATATCTCTCGCCCGCTCAACTCGAAAAACAATTGCCGCAATTGAACCAGATATTAGACATCGCGGCAAAACACAGAGTGGCGGTTGGCCAGGACGTTGTGGTGGAAATACATAAAGGGCTTTCGCGCGTCTTGGCGAATGGTGTGCCCGCCGCGTGGGATTCGATGCTTCATCTCGCGTCCTACGAGTCCGCTTTCTCCCTACCTCCGAAGGAATCGGACGGAGAAAAGGTGCCGATTCTGAACAACAAGATGACCACATCCTACGAGCTGGGAGATCCCCCGCCTGGAGATGTAATGCCCTCAATGCAATCTGCGGTAGGGCCTAATCCCGTGCCAAAGTCAGCAGCGGCGCATTACGAGCCGATTGGGAAGGATTTAAACCCAGGCAATGAGTACGGCAACACATTCATATTCATTCAGGGCGGTGGAGTTGTCATCGACGGAAGACAGATAAGAAATGTCGTGTTCTCGAATGTCCACATCGTCTACAGGGGCGGTCCTGTTGAGATGGCGAACGTAACATTCGTGAATTGCAGATTTTCTGTGGAGAATACCTCTAGTGGCCAGCAATTCTTGCTCGCATCGATCGTCGCGCCAACCTTAGCTGCGTTTCACGCATGAACGGGGATTTCAAACTAGACCACTACCAAAAAGGTTTTGGGCTTTACCAATCCTAAGCCGGGGTTGGGGTGCGGGGGAATCCTCGATCTGCCGCCGGAGGTCTTTGTTCTGCTCCCGCAACGGTTCCATGTTCAAATAACGAATCGCTTCGATCCAGTTCTCGCGCGCTCGACCGCGGAGCGCCGCTGCATCTCGTTCAGGCGACCTTGAGGCACGCGTCAATCGCCACAACTAGCCGATATTTGCACGCCCGACCGGGAATTTCCAGCGCACGATTCATCGCGGGTTTCTAATGGCGTTGATTTTTATAGGAATCACGCCGGTAACCCGCAGTGACGGGTCGTTCAGCGAGGCAGTCAGCGGCAGGGTCTCCTACACCCGAGGCCGGTGGATCATCACAGGCACGCCTACGAGCGCCACATGAAGGTGAATCAGCGCCAAGTTTCTGTATGTTCGAGTACATCAAAGGATGTCAGTGTTCTGGGGTCCGAAGAATTCTCATCGATGAATTGCAGCTATCGTTTGCAAAACTACTGTAACCGAGCGATTTGACGTTACCTGGCCGGGACACGGCAGACGTGCGTCAAACGGTCATAAAGTTCCTGCGCACTCCAGCCGATGGCTATTTCGCGGAAGCCGGGTAATCCATGGGGTCGAGTATGCCCCGCAGAATATGGTCGTAGAACTTAAAATCGAGAGCTTCGACCGGCGGAGGTTACAACTTCTGCGAACGAGTTTTTTGCGCGCGTGGGATAAAGTCTGGGCCTCGTTACACCGAGTCCTCGTTCTCCCACGCGGCGCGCATTCCCCACACCGAACTGGCTTACACCGAACTGGAGACCGATGATTAAACAGTACGAAGACACACCCACCAACGGAGCTGCTGGCCGAATTGCTATGAATCGCCTCGGGCCGCAAAAGAGCTCGGGCATGCCACCGGCCAGGAAGCCTGCTGTTGTAGACCGCAACGGCCACGGCGACGATCTCTCCCAGAGCCGCCTGACTGCCAAGAAGATGGCGGATGAGAAGACGAGAGCCCGAACGGTGGCGCGCGCCCAGGCAGTGGCGGAAAAACTCTCGGCCGCCACCGAACAGGTATCGAGCGCCATCGTCGAGGCTACGGGCGCGGTGGAAGAGATGGAGAAGACGATGCACACCATCGCCGCCGGCGCCGACCAATCGTCCGCCGCGGCCGAGGAGTCCCGCGCCGCCATCAACCAGATTGAAAAGGCGTCCGATACCGCCAACGAGCGCGCCGAGGTATCCCTGCGTCGCGTGAACGAGTCGCAGGCTCTCGCCAAATCGACCACGACGGATATTGAAGCCCTTATTAAAGGTGTTAGCGACACAGCCGACGCGAACCTGGAATCGGCCAAAAAGATCGGTGAATTGGAGCGCCAGTCGGAGGAAATCGGTAAGATCGTCCACGCCGTCACCCGCATTGCCGACCAGACCAATCTGCTGGCGTTGAACGCGGCGATTGAAGCGGCTCGCGCCGGGGAACATGGCAAGGGTTTCGCGGTGGTGGCCGACGAAGTGCGGAATCTGGCGGAGATCAGCGAAAAGAGCGCGCGCGGCATTCAGGAAGTGGTCAACGAGATTCAAAACCAGGTGAAAGTGGTTGCCTCCGACACCGAAGCGGCCGGCAAGAAGGGCCGCGAGGAAGTCGAAAAGGCCAAGATCATCACGTCCGATCTTCTCCAGATTGCGGTTGATTTTGAAGAAATTCAGACCAATTGCGCGGAGATTCAGAGGAATGCCTCCGAGGCGCTAGCCGGGGCCAAAACGTACTTGAAGGGCGCGGAAGAGATCGCCGCCGCCGCTGAGCAAACTACTTCCGCTTGCCAGGAAGCCCAGAAATCCACTCAGGAGCAATCCAAAGCCTACGCCGAGATGAGCGACGCGGCGAGAAGCCTCGCGGAGATGGCGGAGGCGCTCAAGACTTCCACCAATGCGCAGAAATCGGCGGAAGGGCTGGCCGCCACGGCCGAGCAGCTTTCCACCAGCGCCGAGGAGCTCAAGTCGACTTCCCAGCAAATCTCCCTCGCCATCGATCAGATCAATAAGGCGGCGGCAGACCAGGCTAGGGCCGCGGAAGTATCCAACGTGCTCGGCGCGAAAATGCGCGATGCGGCGAAGACCATGGGGGAACGGGCCGAATTAAGCGTCGAGAAAGCTTTGAGCACGCAAAAGCTTCTGGCCACCAACAAGGCCAATGTGGATGCGCTAATTCTCAACGTCAGCAAGGGCGCCGATTCTTCGCTTGAATCCGCCAGAAACATTATGGAGCTTGAGGAACGGACGCGGCGCATCGACAAGATCGTGGATGCCATCGTCATGGTGACAGTGCAGACCAAAATGCTGGCCGTAAACGGCAACGTGGAAGCGGCGCGCGCCGGTGAATACGGTCGGGGCTTTTCGGTAGTCGCCGGAGATATCCGATCCCTGGCTAACGAGAGCAGCGAAAACGCAGACAAAATAAAGGACCTCGTGAAGAGCGTCCAGACCCAGATCAACAAAGTATCCGGCGACACTGAGCTGGCCGGCAGCAAAGGACGCGCCGAAGTGGAACGCGCCAAGGTCTCCACCGCCAGTCTCGATCGGATCGCGCGCGAGTCCGAAGTCATGCTGAAGGACATCCGCGAAATCTCCAAGGCGTCCGGCGAGGCTGCATTAGGCCTTGAAGAAGCCGGTAAAGCCAGCCAGCAAATCGCCGCGGCCGCCGAGGAAACCGCCCGCGCATCGACGGAAGCCGCCGGCGCATCCGAACAAGCCTTAAAGGCGGCGCAAGAGATCGCCCAGGCCATCGAGGACATTGCGTCCCAGGCCGACGAATTGCAAAACGGCTAGCCGGCAGAACAGAACGACGGAGATTCATTATGCAGGAAGACACTCTAAAACCATCCGCCGGTGTAAAAGACGAAAGCCAACTGGTCACGTTCCTGTTAAAGGACGAGGAGTTTGGCTTCGACATCATGTCGGTTCAGGAAATTATACGGCTACCCAAAATGGCCAAAGTCCCGCGCACGCCGCCGTACGTCGACGGTATCGCCAATCTGCGGGGCGTTGTTTTGCCGGTCATCGATATGCGCATCCGCTTCGGGATGGAGCGGGCCGAGGAAACCGACCGCACCAGGGTTCTGGTGGTGGATATCGATGGCGTCAAGACGGGTTTGCGCGTCGACCGCGTCAAACAGGTGACTCGCGTAATGCGCAGCGAAATTGAACCGCCCCCGGCGGCCATTCGCGGCACCAGTTCAGACTATCTGGAAGGGGTGGTGAAACTCGACAAGGGCCAGCGCATCGTCATGGCTCTGAATGCGGCGCAGGTCTGCGCCATCGACACCGGACGCAATGGGCAGCCTGCCCACGCGGCCGCTTCAAGCGCCAGCAGCGTGAGCACCGACGCGGCCGCAAAATCCAGCGGCGTCGACGCCGAGGTTCAGAAGGTGGTAACGTTCCGGATCGCGAAAGAGGAATTCGCGTTCCACATGGAGCACGTGCGGGAGATCCTCCGCGTCCAGACCCCCAACCAGGTGCCGGATGTTCCCGACTACGTCCTGGGAGTTCTCACGGTGCGGGGTCAGATTCTTCCCGTCATCGATCTGCGCAAGCTGCTCCAGCAGCGCTCCCTTGCCGACGAATTCGCAGACAACTGCCGGCCGCTTCGCGAGGAGTATGAGCGCTGGATCGAGCACGCTTCGCAGTTGATGGCCGGCGGCAGCCAAACCAAGCTGGAGTGCTCGGTAACCGAGCATCTGCGGAAGTGGCTGGCGGAAACCAACAGTTCCAGCCAGTTGCTTATGGATGCGCTGGCCAAAGCCCGCGGACCCAACGAAAAAGTCATCAAGCAGCTTCACATGCGCTTGAAGCACGAAGAGATGGGTGACCGCGATGCCGCTGCCGCCTCCGGCGAGGAGATCCTTGGCGCTGCTCGGGAAACCGTGTCCGCGCTGCACCGCTTTGAGCAGCAAATTGCCCAAAACATCCAGGAAGACCAGCGCATCATCGTGGTGGATGCCGAGGGTTTTGTGATCGGCCTCGTAGTGGATCACGTTCACGAGGTGCTGAACGTCCCCAAGAACCTCGTGGAGCCGCCCCCGCAGATCACTTCCGGCGGCGGTATGGAGCTGTCGGGAGTAGCAAAACTGGAGGACGGCGCCCGTCTGATCATGCTGCTTGACGTCGCCAACCTCATGAAGGACCAGAAACTGCGCAAGGTCCAGGATTCCGGCCGGCGCCAGGTGGAACGAGAATCGTCGCGGGAAATACTCAGCGAAGTGCAACTGGTCACCTTCATGCTCGGCGCCGAAGAATTCGGTGTGCCCATTTCCCAAATCCAGGAGATCGATCGCCTCGGCAAGATCACCAAGGTGCCCAACGCCGCGCCATTCATTGAAGGCGTCACTAACCTGCGCGGCGAAGTAATCCCTGTGCTCGACACGCGCCTGCGCTTCCAGTTGGAGGCGAAAATCTCCGACGACCGCACCCGCATCATCATCGTCGATCTCGGCGGCGTCAAAACCGGGCTGGTCGTGGATTCAGTCCGGGAAGTCCTGAATCTGGCCGTGAAGGACATCGCTCCCCCGCCTGAATCCATCGGGTCGGGGATCGATCAGCAGTTCATCTCAGGGATCGGGAAGGTGGATTCCGGCAGGCGGATGATCGTCCTGCTCGACGTCGAGAAAATACTTTCCCGGCAGCAGCAGCGGCAGCTTTCCGAAATCGCGTCCTAAAACCGCACCACGTTACAGCGACTTGTCCCCATCGCCATGCCACCCATACGCGTACTCATAGCGGACGACTCCGCATTAATGCGGCAAACGTTAAAACGGATCATTGGGGTTTCGTCCGCCTTCGATGTGGTCGGCCTTGCCCGCGATGGGGAGGACGCCATTCAGAAAGCCCGCGAATTGCGCCCGGATGTGATCTCCATGGACATCAACATGCCCAGGATGGACGGCATCACAGCGCTTCAAACCATCCTGCACGAGAAGATTTGCCCGGTTGTCATGGTCTCTTCCCTCACCCAGCGGGGCGCCACAACCACGTTCGAGTGCCTGGAGCTGGGTGCGTTCGACTTCGTCGGCAAACCCGACGGAACTGTTTCCGCGAATATGGGCGTCATCGGCGCCGACTTGATGGCGAAACTGAAAGCCGCGGCGGCGCGGGGCGTGGTGAACCGCCGGCCGCGCAACGAGGTTCTCCGGCCCTATAAGCCTGCGGCGCGCGTGGAGTTCGACAAGACCGCTCGTTTCCGGGCGATTGCGTTGGGCATCTCGACCGGAGGCCCCGCCACCCTGCACGATTTTCTTCCACAGGTGCCGGCGGACCTGCCCGCCAGCATTTTCCTGGTGCAGCATATGCCGCCCACATTCATTACGTCTTTTGCCAGGCGGCTCGACCAGAGTTGCGCGCTCAAGGTGGTGGAAGCGGAGTCGGGCATGTCCATCGAGTCGGGTGTCTGCTACGTAGCGCCAGGCGGCATGCATCTTTGCCTTTATCGCAAACTTACGGGAGACGTTGTCATCCGCACGCCCACCGCACCTCCAACACTGTTTGTCCCATCCGTCAGCGTGATGATGGAGTCGGTCCTGAAGGTCTACGGAACCGACACGGTTGGCGTACTGATGACCGGAATCGGCGATGACGGCGCCGATCAAATGGTCGCGATCAAGCTTGCCGGGGGCTACACCATCGCCGAGAGCGAGGAAACGGCGGTGGTTTACGGAATGCCGCGCGAGGCTGTCGAACGGGGCGGGGCATCGGTGGTGGCCCCCAGTCACCACATGGCGGAAGAGATTGTAAAAGCTGTGCGAAGGAGGATCGGATGAACAGCCTGAAAGAACATTCAGAGAAGTTGAACAGCGCGGATGAAGCGGACCGGATCTACGCCGCCGAAGACATAGGATACCTGGAGGGCGCGGGTGGGGTCCCGGTGCTGCTGGAGCGCCTGGAGAAGGAAAACTCCCGGGCTGTTCGCGAGGCCATCTTCCAGGCGTTGACTAGGATTGAGGCCGACGCCGCCATCGAAGGCTGCGTTGCGCTGCTTGGACACGACGATTCCCAGATCCGCAACCAGGCCGCGGAGGTGCTCCGCCGAAAAGACCGCGCTTCCGTCCCTTTCCTGCAAGCGGCGATGCGGTCCGGCGATAAGGACGTTCGTAAAATGATCCTCGACGTTTTGATGGGATTTCAAGCAGCGGGCACGGAAGCGATCTACGAAGCCGCCCTCTCCGACCCGGAGCTCAACGTGGTCATTACGGCCGTGGAGAATCTCGGCAAAACCAGATCCACCCGATTCAGGCCGCAGATCGAGAGGCTCCTGCAATCCTCCGCTCACCCGATGTTGGACGGTGCTTGCCTCGAGGCCCTCGCCGGAATTGGGAATGAGCGCTCATTACAGGCCATCCAGGTCCGGTTCCCGGAGCTGGGAAAGATTCCGAACTTCTTTCTCGTGTCCTGGCTGAAGGCCTTCGGCTCCCTGGGCACCACCCGCGAGTTTCCAGAGGTGGCGGGCTTGCTCACGACGCGCGGCCCACAACTGATGCCGGCGATTCTGGCGTCGCTGATTGCGATTCACAAGCGGAATCCGGAACAAAGCCAGGGCGACGTCCTGCTCCCCGCCATTCGCGCGGTCGCCGAGAACGGCGACCTGCCGCTCGGCCGCTATCAGGCGGTGCGGTCGCTCGGGTTCCTCTCGGTCAGGGAAGATGTTTACGCGTTCTTGCTTGAATGCCTTTCGAGTTCCGAACGCCTGGTCCGCCTGGCGGCGATTGAATCGCTGCGCATGGGTCCGCGGCGGGGGCTTGAAAGCGTTTTTGCCGCGTGCGCCCTCGCGGAAAAAGACGAGGAAGTACTTCAGGCGATGAGCTAAAACGGAAACCCATGACTGAAATCCCCAGCGAACAGCTTCAAAAACTCATCCCGCAGATCTATCAGAAGCTGGGCCTCCACTTCGACGAGAAAAAGATCTACTTTCTCAAGACGCGGGTCGCCAAGCGAATGATGGCGCTGAACCTCGACAGCGCAAAAGATTACGTTTTTCTGATCAGCTACGCCGATCCCGGGGGACTGGAAATGCAGGCGCTGGCGAATCTGATCACCACCAACGAAACATACATGTTTCGTGAGTACGACCAGTTGCAGGCCTTCGCCAATTTCTGTCTTCCCGAAGTCCTCTCGGCCCGCCAGGATCGTGGGGAAAGAACGCTGCGTATCTGGTCGGCGGGATGTTCGTCGGGCGAGGAAGCCTACACCCTCGCCATGATCGTGCAGGAAGTTTTCCCGCAGTCCGGCTCCTGGGACTGCAAGATCGTGGCCTCCGACATCGATGAGAACATGCTCAAGAAAGTGGCCGCGGCCCGCTACGGGGAGAGGTCCGTCAAGGACGTCCCCGCCGAATACCGGGAGAAGTATCTGTCACGGCAAGGCGATGAGTTCCTGGTCCGGCCAAGGACCGCCTCACTGGTCCAGGCCCTGCATCTGAACCTCCACGACCGCATGGCGCTGCGCACCATGCGAGGCTTCGATTTTGTGTTCTGCCGGAACGTCCTGATCTATTTCGACGATCTCTCGCGGAAGGCCGTCGTCGATAACTTCTACAACGCGCTCCGGCCCGGAGGATATCTGTTCCTGGGGCACTCCGAATCGGTAGGCCGCGTGACGTCGGCGTTTACCCTCAAAAGATTTGAGAATCACCTGGTTTACGTGAAGGAATAATTATCGTGGACAAGAAAAAAAACATTTTGATCGTCGACGACTCCGAGTTCGTCAGAAGCTATCACTCCTACATCGTGGAGCAGGCGGACTTTCACGCCACTACCGCCATCGACGGCAGCGAAGGGCTCGAGAAGCTGTTCGCGAACCCCTGCGATCTGATCCTCACCGATATCAACATGAGCAACATGGATGGCTATGAATTCATTCGCCGCGTGCGCGCCCATGGAAAGTATGATGCGCTGCCCATCATTATCGTGTCCACTGAGAGCGAGGCCAAGGATAAGGCCAGAGGCTTTGAAGCGGGCGCCAATCTCTACATCGTCAAGCCGACCAGCCCGGAATCGATGATTGAGAACATCCGCTTGATTCTTTCGTGAGCCGGCATGCCATACTCCATCGTCAAAACTGAAACGGGGTTCGTCCTCAGGCTCGCGGGCGTGGTGACCACTCGTCATGTCAGCAAGCTTGCGGACGATTTGGCTCCTGAGCTGAGCGCCTCCACTGTGGACGCCAACGTCGAGACCAAGGACCTTGAAGACACGGATACCTGCATCCTCCAGTTGCTCTGTTCTCTCCGAAAAAGCGTGTCGTCGTTGTCTTTCGATGATCCTTCCGAAGTCTTCATCGCCGCCCTTGACCGCTGCGGCCTGCGGCGCGAATTGCTCGGCGCGCGGGACTGCCTGTGAAAACCGTCATGACGGTGGACGATTCGGTGAGCATGCGCCAGATGGTGAGCCTGGTGCTGCGCGGCGGCGGATATAAAGTCGTCGAAGCGGTGGATGGCCTCGATGCGCTATCCAAGCTGACTGGACAGGATCTGGACATGTTCCTGACCGACGTCAACATGCCCGGCATGGACGGCATCGAGCTCACGCGCCAGATCCGCGCGCGGGCGGAATACAAGTTCGTCCCCATCGTTCTCCTCACCACCGAATCCGACGTTGAAAAGAAACAGCAGGGAAAAGCCGCCGGCGCCACCGCCTGGATCGTAAAGCCGTTCGACCCGGACCAGTTGCTCGCCGTCGTCAAGAAGGTACTTCGCTGATGACGGACGTCCTCGAGCAGATGCGCGGAGCGTTCCGGGCCGAGGCCCTGGATCTGCTGATCGAACTCGATTCGTCCCTCCTGGCCCTCGAAACGGGTCCTGAGGATTCCACGCTGGTCAACCGCGTTTTCCGCGCGATTCACACCATCAAAGGCTCCGGCGGCACCGCCGGTTTCAAGCACCTCGCCCGCTTCGCGCACAAGATGGAAGAGGCATTCGACCTGGCGCGCGAGGGCCGCCTGGCAGTCACCCCCGATCTGATCGATTGCGGACTCAGGGCATGCGACGTGATCCGTCTCATCATCGAGGCACGGACGGAAGGAAAGGGTGAAGACGGAACGGTTCCCGGCGAACTCGAAGCCACCAACGCTTTCACGCGGCTTCTGCCCTCTTCCGGAAAAGCACCCGTCGACGCGCCCGCGGAGCCGGCTCGGGCCCCTGAAGTTCGCGCGGCGTTCGAGATCGTCTTCAAACCAAAGCGCGAGATGTTTTATTCGGGGGCCGACCCCGTCACCCTGCTCGACGACTTGCGCGAAGTGGGACAGGCTCACATTACTGCTCACGTTAGCGATGTGCCGCTCCTGCAGGCGCTGGAACCGGAGAATTGCTACCTCTGGTGGGAAATCCTGCTGGTCACCACGCGCAACCGCGCCGCCATAAACGAGGTGTTTGTTTTCGCAGCGGACGATTGCGAGGTCCGCATCCGTCTTCTGGAAGATCAGGACGCCGCCATTACACTGTTCGGCTCGGTGCCCGCCGATTCGCTGGAACTGTTCGTGGCGGAGTGTGAAGATCACCTCGCGGAAATTGAAACCGATGCTCTGGCCCTGGAGAAAGACCCTGCTTCGAGGAAACATCTCGATGCTCTCTTCCGGTCCGCTCACTCGATCAAAGGTAACTCCGGAGTGCTGCTGGGCCAAGTCAAAGGCGGCATCCTCACCGCCGATCATCCTCTCCAATTGATGCTGCGCGTGGCCCACGGGCTTGAGTCCCTTCTCGATCCATGCCGTGAAGCGGCCGCCGGCCCTGTACCGCAGCCGACCCTTCAAACCGCCCTCGATACCTGCGATGCCTTGCGCACTCTTTTGGCCAGCCTGATGCACAAAGGCGACGCCGGTCCGGTATCCCCCGAGCTTCTTGACCGTCTGAACGTCGTCAGGGCCCCCGCGGCGCCGGAGCCGGTTATCGATGGACGCGAAGAGGCATTCCTTAACACCACCTCGCAATGCGTCGAAATGATCGCGAGTTGTTTTCGCCGATTGGAAGCCGGCAGTGACTCCGCCGGGCCGGTGCTTCAAACCTGGCTGCGAGGTGTCAAGACGCTGTCCGCGGCGGCCCAATACCGCCGGTGCCCCGAACTCGACGCCCCCCTCGCCCAGCAACTTTTGATCCTGGACGCCGCGGTCAAAAACGGTGTGCCTTTAGCCGCTGAGGACCGTACCGCCCTCTCCCTGGCGTTTCAGTCTACCCGTTCGATTGTCGATCGGCTCTCCGGCGCGGTTCCGGATACGTCCCGTCCCGCGGCCCCGCCGGAGGCCAAAGCTTCCCCCGAGCGTTCCGAAAGCGCCCCCGCCGCCACCATTCGAATCGATCAGAGCAAGTTGGACAGCCTCATGCGCATCGTCGGCGAAATGCTGGTGGCCCGAGGAGCGTTCCCGTTGCTGGTCCAACGATTGAACGACGGCGCGGAACCCGGCGTGGTCGCCAAAGATCTCAAGGAAGCCGGCTCCAACATATCCCGCATCGCAGATGAACTCCAAACCAGCGTGATGTCTATCCGCATGCTTCCGGTCAAAACGGTCTTTCAGAAATTCCCGCGGCTCGTTCGGGACCTGGCGCGCTCTCTTGGTAAAGAAGTCCGCTTCGTCATTGAAGGCGAGGGCATTGAACTCGACAAGACCATTCTCGAGCAGATCGGCGACCCCCTCGTCCACGTTATACGTAATGCCGTGGATCATGGCCTGGAAATTCCGGAGGAACGAGTAGCCAAGGGCAAGGATCCTTCGGGCCTGCTGACTCTCCGCGCCTTCTACGAGGCGGGCGGCGTGGCCATCGAGGTAAGCGAGGACGGACGGGGCCTTGACGCCGCCGCCCTCAAGCGCAAAGCGGTTGAAAAAGGTCTGATCACATCCGAAGCCGCCGCCGGCATGAATGAGCAGGCGGCCTTCCAGTTGGTGTTCCTGCCGGGCCTGTCCACTGCTCCGAAAGTGACCGACGTTTCCGGTCGCGGCGTGGGCATGGACGTTGTCCGCAGCAACGTCCGCAACCTGCAAGGCGCCATTGAAATCCGCTCGAAAGCCGGCCAGGGCACTACCTTCCTCATCAAACTGCCGGCCAGTCTGATGATTTCGAAAGGCATCCTGCTGAACGCAGGCGGCCAGGAGTACATCCTGCCGCTCAGCAATATCCGCGACATGGTCAAGGTGCCCGCCGAGGATGCCCACCAGTACCGCGACTTAACGCTGGCTCAGGTTCGGGGGACCATTTACTCGCTGTTCAGCCTGTCCCAGATTATGGGACTCGCCCCCACGAGGTCACCTGAGCTGTCTATCGCCATCGTCGAAGCCGGGGCGTTGCGATACGGGCTGGTGGTGGATCGGTTTCTCACCGAGGTGGAGGTGTTGGTGAAACCCCTCTCCGGCGGGCTTGAGAATTGCAAGGAGTTTCAAGGCGCGGCGATTATGGGCGACGGGCGCGTCGTGCTGGTTCTCGATGCCCTCGAATGCTACTCGGGGCGGCGGGAGTCCGCATGCAGCTAGGCGGAGAGCCGCGGAAAATCTCCGACAGCGCTCTCGGCCAGGTCATCGCAGATCTCGACCTTCTCAATCGCAGCACCGAACGGGATTTTCTGGCCGTCGGCGAGAAACTGGGCGTTTTCATCGCGGAAGTCACTGTGATTTCCACCCGCCTGACCGCGCTGGCCGACATGATTTCCGGCGCTCACGGAGTCAGCACATCCCAGTCGCTGAAAGTCGCCTTCGACCTGTTCTCGGAAATGAAGGCCCGCTACAAAGGCCGTACCGCGGGCCTCGGTTGCATGGGCCGGGAAGCCGCGCGCCTCCGGCAGGGTCTTGCGGGCTTCGGGGAGGTGGTCGCCAATCTGCACGCCATCGGCGTGCTGACTAGAATTGAAATTGCACGGCTGGGCAGTACTGGCACGGATTTCGGGAGCCTGGCCGAAGACATGACGACGCTCACCAGCCATGTTCAGGCCAAGGTGAAAATCGCCCTCGAAACCGGCGCCTTGCTCATTCCCCCCATCGAACTGGCTATGCTCAACATCGCGATCCTCGACCGTGAGCAGGGGAAAGACCTGAGTGGGGCATTCGACACCCTATCCGCGTTTCGTGAGATTCAGGAAAAGGCGCGCGAAGCGTCGGCGCGGCTGGCCGCGCGGTATGAATTCATTTCCGCCGGATTCAGGAAGCTGATGATATCGCTCCAGTTCCATGACATGACCCGGCAGCAGATTGAGCACGTCATCGAAGTCCTGAAACGCCTCTATAGGCCTCCTGGGAGCGATTCCATCGAAGATTCCGGCAACGTGCGGATAACCGCCGCCGTGCTTGGTTTGCAATCGTCCCAACTGGCCCTCGCGGCCCAAAAATTCGCCGCTTCCGCCGCTACTGTTTCCAGCGGCCTCGATGACATCGCCGATCACGTCGCCGAGATGTCCGAGGAGAGCAAGTGCCTTTCGGGCGCTTCCACTCGTCAACCCGACTCTTTCTTTCTGCAAATGGAACGGGGATGCACTGCCATTCTGGTGAACCTGCAACGTCTGGTGCAGGCGGACCTCTCCACCCAGATCACCGGTAACGACATCGAGGAAGACATTGGCCGCATGCGCGGTTCCATCGAGGAGATACGGCGGATCGAACTCCAACTGAAGCGCATGGCCTTGAACGCCAGCATCGTTGCCACGCGCATTGGCGGCTCTGGAGATGGGATCCACGCGCTGGCGCTTTCGATGCGCGAACAGGCACTCGACTCGGGTGCGTTTTCCGAATCCCTGGTCCAGATTCTCGGCTCCTTGAGCCAGGCGGCCATCCGTATGTTCGGGCAAAGCGGCGTGGACGCGATGAACCGGCGAACTGGCCAGGACGCTTGCGTGGAAGGCATGCTCACCGCCGTGGCGGAATTGCACACCTCCGGGGAACGCAGTATCGCCAGGATCGCGGAGATTGTCACAGGGGGCGGCAGTCTGCTGCGCGAGATCTCCTCCACGCGCCAGGCTTTCCTCGTCGGTCCCCTTTTCGCCCGAGCCATTTCCCGCTCCCGCCAAATGCTCCAGGACGTAGCCGGAACAATCCAGGCCGATTTGCCGCAAGAAGGCGAAGGGTTGAGTGACGCGCTCGGCGACTTCACGACGAATTACACGATGCAATCGCAGCGCGCCGTCCACGAGGGTGCGAGCGCGCAGCCGGATGGGGAAGCCGCCGGGGATGTCGAATTCTTCTAGCTCACTTACCTCGAACCAGGAACACCAGCTCAATCACCAGAATAATAACGACCAGGGCTTCCAGAACAAACGCGCCTAACTGCTACCCTGGCTTCTGGCACAGGCACCCGGCTCGGTTTGAGTTTGTTGCAGCCAGGATTCCTGGGGCTGGCTGGCGGGAAAGCAAGCCTTGGCTTTCCGTGGCGAGCCTGATTAATTCCCACGATATGTCGAACTACCCCTCATACTTTGAGGCTCATAACGCCAAGACGCTTGCACAGTTCATCTTGCTTGGGGACCCTTCGATTCAGCCCGTTGTGTGGCGAATCGCTGGTGTCTGTCCCAACTCAGAACCCGGGCGTACAAGGAGTAAATTTGGGCCCAAGTCGGGCGAAATTCGGTCCGAGAAAGGGCCGGGAGGCGCGGCAAACTCTTCGCCAGAGGCATCCGGCTAAATAATCAGAATTCGCCCGCGATCACTGTCCTGGCGATGTTTTCGCGAGAGACTGGGGGAAACTGGGGGAATTCCCGCGTCCAAGGAATAGGAAATACGGGTAAGGATGGGTAAACCGCGATTTACGCAGCGCGTCTCTAGAGACGCAGCAAACAGCGTGTTATCAAACACATGCGTTGAAAATAAAGGACTTAAATTGGCTCCCCAGTCTGGACACGTTTCGAACTTTCGCAGCCCGAAACGCGATCCGTTCGAACCGGTTCAAATTTTTTGAAATTAATACAATCCACGCAACATCGACGCTTCCATCCGGGCTAGGCACCCAGCCGAGACCGGTCTCGAACGATGTTGGAATAGGTACCTCCACGTCCGGAACCCGAATTCCCCGAGTTGGCCCGGCCGATACGCGTCTCGTGTTCCGCGCCAAGCGCGAAGCTCATTCCAGGAGGATTGCGGGAGTGCGGACAGTCTGGATTCTTGGAGCTGGCGCTTCGAAGGCAGCCTACTGCGGCATGCCGCTCGTGAAGGATTTCATGGAGGAAGCGTTTCAGCGTTTGCGTCTCTCGGGCAACCAGGGGAGCCGCCTTGTAAATTTCATCCGCGACGCCTACGGATATGAGGTGCCGAAGGACGTAAACATTGAAGAACTCCTGACATTCGCTTCGTGCGATGTGTCCCATCTGGACAGCCAGCGCGATTCTCCGCTCCCGGAGCCAGAACAGCTGCGCTTGGTTCATGCCTTGGATACCCTCCGGAAAGTTGAGGCCCTAATTGCCGCAGTGCTATTCCAGGCGCAGCGGGAGTGTAGTCAGACAGGCGACCGGGTCCACGACTCCCTGGCCAAAGAGGTCGATAAGACTCGAGACACAGTAAATCAGCTACAACTACGACCTTCTGGTTGACCAGGCCCTCTGGAAAGCCGGAAGAGGCTCTTGAGACGTGCGACCGCGTAGTGATCATCGGACTGTCCTTGCGGGAAGCTGACTATCAGACGCGACGGCTGCTGCGCACTGCGCTCGGGGCTTCGAAACCGTAGACAAGTTTCTCGGCGGACGGCTGACAATGTAGGCGCGCGTTGCCGATACCGCGCAACTCTTGTGGATGCGACGCTTGCCTGGATACTTGCCGGACTGGATACATGGCCCCGCTGCGCGGGAATCGTTTAGACTGAATGCAGGAAGACTCATGAGCAGGGAATTCGTTGAACGCCGGGATGAGAGCTTCTATCTGATCGGAAGTCGTGTGCCATTAGCCCACATTGTGCGGGAATTTCAGCGCGGGGAATCCCCGGAGGCCATTCGGTCACACTATCCGGCACTGAGCCTGGAGCAGGTTTACGGCGCCATCACCTTCTATCTGGGAAGTCAGAAAGATGTGGAAGCCGACATTGCCGAACGCGAGCGCGAAGAGGATGCTTTCACCACAGCGCATCCAACGCCTCCCGAAGTCAGGAAGACGTTCGAGCGTATGCAGCAAAGCGTCTCGCGGCGAGGCTGACGGATGGTCCGCTTCCTGGCGGATGCCAGTCTCCACGATGCGATTGTCACGGGGTGCCTCCGCCGTGAACCGGCAATCGATTTTCTTTCGGCCCATGAGGCCAGGCTGGAGGGAGTTCCCGATCCCAATGTGCTCGCCTTCGCCACGAAGGAGAATCGGATTCTTGTCACTTCCGATCTCAGGACGATGCCCCGCCACTTCGGCGACTTCCTTGAAGCGAACGGCCGGTGTGCTGGCGTCTTTCTCGTGAAACAGAGAGCGGCAATGGCGGATGTCATTGAGGCTCTCGTGCTGGTATGGGCCGCTTCGGCTGCGGACGAATGGAACAATCGGATCGTGGAGATTCCTCAGCCGTAGCCAAGTGCCGCTGCCCCCTGCAGCCACGAGTTCGAATCCGGTCTGGGGTTTTCAAATATGGCTCCCCACATTGGACACCTTTCGAACCTTTGCGGCTCAGTTGAGCCTCTGATCGAACCCGTAGACGTCCCTTGTTTTCAGGGCGATCCGAGCACACTGCCAACGTTTGTCCACAGCGGCACCCAGTATGGACACGTCTCGAACTCGTCGGAGCGGGCAACCCTTATCTCACAAAGGGTCCTTTGTGCAATCCCACGATGACCCCCGAAGCGGGTATTCGCTCCGACGCAATCCCCATCGTACCGATACAATGGCGTGTGTACTGCGGATGTCCGAACAGCGAAGCCACATTTTCATCAGCTACAGTCACAAGGATGAGCCATGGTTGAAGCGGCTCTTGATCATGCTCAAACCCGCCACGCGCGCCGGGACCGTAACCATTTGGACCGACACCCAAATTAAACCGGGTGCGAAGTGGAGGGACGAAATCCATGCAGCTCTCGATCAGGCGAACGTTGCGGTTCTTCTTGTAAGTTCGGACTTTCTCGCATCGGATTTCATCGCGACGGAAGAGTTTCCGGTGTCTCTGAGCGCGGCTGAGAAACGTGGCCTAAGTATACTTTGGGTTCCCATAAGCGCGTGCCTCTTCGAATTGACGCAGATCGCCGATTACCAAGCGGTGAGCAATCCGTCGAAACCGCTCGATGCCTTGAGCGCGGCGGATTTAAACCGGGAGCTTGCGGATATAGCTAGAAAGATTATTGCAGCGGTGGAAGAGCAACGGGCGAAGAGTGCTGAGGCGGAGGGAGCTTCTGCCCCGTCGCTTGAGGAGAAGCTGAAGGCCGCCCGCGAGTTAGGTGCGCAACCGATTATTTCGCGAATGACCAAGGACACCGTCGCTGTTTATGCTTCAACCAGAGAAGATGTTAGGCGAAGCGGACGAATAAGCCCTCGCAAGCCCCCCGGTCGTTGAACGGGTACATAGCGCAGCTTACGCCAGAATCCAATTGGCGGGAGTGGTGATTGCAGAGGGCGGCACGTTCACATCGGAAGATTCCAGATGACCTTTGGCCACAGCTTTCACATCTTCCGGGGATCAACATTGACAAAGCGTCCTTCGAACGTGATGGCTACGATGTGATCTACCGAGCGTGGTTAACGACCGATAGTGGGGCGAAAGAAGTCTGGGCCCGCGTTGGGAGCACCGCCGAGCCTCTTGTCCTGTCGCTTGAGGAGAAGCTTTTGAAGGCCGCCCGCGATTTGGGTGTTTAACCGATCAGCACTGCCTCAGACGTGCACACCTCACCTTTCCCCCATAGAGGCGACCCCGGGCGTTATCGAAAAGGGTAAGTTTTGCGACGGCGCCGAGATCAACAAAATCAGCCCTTCCAGAGTCTCAGAAGTCTGCCTCAAAACGGAATGCACGTCATCGAGTCGGGAGCGTTGCGATCCGGCTGGCGAGGCTGATGGATCGGCCATGCCACCCGGTCGTCGAAAATCGCAAATGTCGGTCTCGAAATGCAGGCTGCCGTTAACACCCGCAATCGCCCTCCAGCGAACGGCCAGTTCGAATGCGCAACAGATTCGAAAGGGCGATTTTTGTGGCTCCTCAGGTAGGATTCGAACCTACAACCCTTCGGTTAACAGTTCAGGTGGCGACGATTTCAGCGATGCTACCGATTGATCGAAGTTGCTCGGAATCAAGCGGTTGCGGGCCGGTGACGAAGTAGCCCAAACCACTCAATTGTGCAGAATTGTGACCTCTTTTGAAGGAGTGTCCCTACAAAAGTCCCTACAGTCTTTGGCCCTTAAACCCTTCGGTTTACTACCGAAAATCGCTGACCGTAACTCGTTCGTAACCGATCCAGTCCCTACAATCGACGAAGGCGTGCATCGGAGCCTCTTCGCGGACGCGTTTTTGGGGTTTAGCAGCGGCTTTATGTTAGTTTTTGGGATTTAACGTCCCCAGGTGAGCCGGCGACGATGAGCATCCGGTGCAAGCACTTATCCGCCGAAATCGCCGTCAGCCCCTCCCGGGAGCATCCGTGCTCACGCGTTTCCCGGATTTGTCTTCGATACCGAGATGCTCCAAATCCTCCGCTGCGGCCTTCACGCGCTTGAGCTTCACGTTCGAGGGCTGATCGATCCGAGCGTAGAATCAACACTGATGGCGCTAAATGCCGCACCGCGAATCGAGGGACGTTGGGTTTGCATCGCCACCGACCAGCAGGTTGCCCTCGCGGCGGTCGTATCCAGTTATTTTCACGACGACGGCGTCTACCTGGCAGTCTTCGAATTCCCTTCGATTGACGTGGCGGCCGCGTCTCTCAACGAAACCGGTACCGACGGATATTTTGCCCGGCAGCTTGGGGACGGAGCGGCGATCAGAATCACCAACGCTTTGGCCGGAATTCAGCCGGAAGCGATATTGCTCCTCGGATTGACCGGGAGTGAACAGAGCTATTTTCGCGCGCTTCTGCCTGCGAAGAAGCTGATCGAGATCGACTCGATTGCGGACATCTCCAGACTTCTGCCATTTGCGCGATCAGACGGCGGCGTTGTCAGCTGCAATCCGACCCAGATCATTGAAGGCCTCTTGCTGGCAAAATTCACCCGCCAGTGCCTTGTCGTCCATGAGGGCGCGCCCGACCTGCCGACACAACACCTTCATCACGGGGCAGGAATAGTTCTGATCGAGAATGACGGCGGACTGCCCGAGGTTGCGGCGGTCAATTACGCCTTCGCTATCAACGCGGACGTCATTCTTGCTCCCGCCTTCAGCCGGGCAGAGCTCTATTCACTCCCGCGCCATCTTCACGCGTGGAGCGAAGACAGGTCTTCCCAGGCTCTGGTTGCCGTAAGACGGAAAGCCATGAAGCCTGTAAGTCAAATAAATCTGCCGGAATACGGCTTCGCTACCTTCTTTACCATCGGCGTTCCGTATGGGCTATTCGTCAAAAACGCCATTCCGTCCAGTCACGTCTGGAAGAGCTGGCAGTGCGGCGTGTATGTTGCGATCACCATTCTCGAAGAGCACAACCCCACGGCCTTCGACAGCGCCCTGCTGTTCTCTCCCCAGGAATTCGATGTGGAGGAAACCGGCCAGATCTCCGCGATTCTGGACGCGGGCAACTACACCGTTAAACGGCTCCTTGGCACCCAGGCAACCGTCAAACAGCTTGAGAACTTTGGCGGTTATTTCCCGTTCGACCTGATGCATATCTGTTCTCATGGCGGGGAGACGGATGGATACTACGTGGTTCAGGAATTCACCGATCGGGAAGGCGGCCAACATAAGCTTGAATACTATGAGGTCGTCGGGGCGTCGCCGGCCAGTGCAGACATGGTCTCGGTCACAAGCAAGCTGATATTCACAGCACTCGACAGCCTGCCGTGGATAAGCCAGCCCTTGAGGCATTTTCCCCGGTATGTTAGTGAAGACATGTGGAAGGCCGTCAGCGCCGACCGGTCGGTGAAGCGGGTTGCCTTCAACTATCCCATCGCCCTGTCATGCCACATCAAGTGCCATGACAGCATCCACCAGGGTCAGTTCCAGTCGCTCGCCGCGCTCTCCCACCCACTCGTGTTCAACAATACCTGTTCCTCATCGCACGAACTGGCAGCCGGTTTCATCGCCGCGGGAGCAAGATCCTATATCGGGACGCTGTGGAATATCGGGAATGAGACGGCGACGAGCGCGGCCACCATCTTCTACAAAGAAGCTCTCCGGCAGGGGAGTATCATCGCGGCATTCGCCGCGATGAGCAACTCACTGGGCAACCGGCGCTATCAAAACGTCTACATTCCTGTGGGGATTGCACTTCAGCTCGCTCCGGGCTCCTGAAACGAAATCTGAAGCGAAAATACTTGATCGTTTGCTGGAGACCTATTTTATCTGGATGAAGAAAATTGCCACCACGCCGCTTGAGGAGGTCAAGAAAAACAGCATTCCGATAGCACGGTTTCTGCTGACTGAGATATTGAGGACGTTTTCAAAGAAACGGCTGGATGAAGTCCAGAATTTCAATCCGGGAGCCCTTGACGACGTTGAGCACAGCGTGCAGGGGCTACCGGAGGATGACTTTTGGGGGGAAATAAACGAGGTCGAAGTGCGCGTTGGAGAGACGGGATCACGGCGAGAGGAAAGAAACTGATATGCCGACAGTTGAACTCGGGAAGGCGCTGTATTTCCCGTACATCGAATTGGGGAACCGTGTTCAGTGGCTCAAAACGGCCGCGCTCTACCACGACAGAATCTTTCGGATCGTGCCCGGCGGTTATCACACTTATGATCCGGATGATTAAAGAAGCTAATCGAAACTGGATTTATCGATAAGCGCTCTCCAAAGCAAGCTGCCCAGGCGCTGGCAGCAGAGTTTTATGTTTTCGCCTCGGATAACCTCGTCGATGCAGAAAAGAGGACCCGCCTGGCCACCGCATTACACGCATCGGATTTGTGGGGGCGGATCCACATCGACAAAATCGACCCCGCCCTCGCGAACGCCTTGGCCCAAGATGCCCTGCTCCGAGAGACAGACGGCGAGTGGTACGAGGTTGAGCCGGTCACGGCTCTGCTCTATATGACATTTTTGGCTAAGAAGCTGGCCCGCGGGCTGCCACTTATTTCGGACGATGCCGCATCGCAACAGCTTGCGTACGGGATGTGCTCGGCGGGCTCCCAGGATGATTCCACAGCCGGCGACATTGGTTATCGCATTGCTTCGACCGCGATTCGGACGTGGGTTCCGGTAGATTTGGCCAATGTCCCGATGTCGGCCATCATAAGTATTCGG
>Ga0326727_10009510_pt1 | contig 23871 bp, 22 predicted proteins | sample MB2enrmetagenome_FD_207643 | JGI IMG/M metagenome (GOLD analysis project Ga0326727, IMG submission 207643) | Lab enriched peat soil microbial communities from McLean, Ithaca, NY, United States - MB29MY | ecosystem: Environmental > Terrestrial > Soil > Wetlands > Peat | place: USA: New York... | reverse complement strand
CCCCATGTTGAACACCCTGTACATCTCCCTCTCCGGCAAGCCCGTTTGTTCCTTCACGAACGCAAAGATGGGCGGCGCGGGAAACAGGTTGTCTTTTACATATCGGATGTCTCGACCAAAGGTCAAACATTTGGTCTGCCCCCCGCCCGTATTGTGAAAGATGGCCGAGATCGACTCCCTGTGGCGGCTTATGATGTCCCTCAGGACCGGGGCGTACGTGCGCGTCGGCGAAAGAAGGGCCTCGCCGACCGTCATCTCCGTGCCGGGCAGCCCGTCGTCGATATCCCACTTGCCGTTGTAAGCGAGACCGGCGATCTCCGGCGCAAATGTCTCGGGGAATTCCTCGCAGTATTTGCCCGCAAGGATCTCGTGGCGCAGGGCGGTGAAGCCGTTGCTCCCCACCCCGGAATTATACGCGTCTTCGTACACCGCCCGGCCGCTCGACGCAAGGCCGACGATCTCCTGGCCGCCCTCGACCCTGCTGCAATCGATGAACGCGTCCCTCTCCATCCGTACGGCCATAACCGAATCGACGATGATGGTCCTCACGAGGTCGCCCACGTCGGCCGTCTCCCCTCCGCATCCGTAAATCTCTATCCCGTGCCCCTTCAGTTTCTCCGCGAGCATCTCGTAGCCCGTTATCACCGCCTCGATCACCTCGCCGGGGACCAGCTTTGCGTTCCGCCCTATCGTATTCGACAGCGCGAAAGGACCGGCCGCGCCCACGCAAGCGAGGTCGTCCAGGTTCATGACCATCGAGTCCTGGGCGATGCCGTGGAATATCGACGCGTCCTTATGGCGGCGGTAATGCATGTAGGCGAGGGCAGCCTTCGTGCCTGCCCCGTCCGCGTGGAGCAAGAAACAGTGGTCGGGGGAGCCGCCAAGGACGTCGGGCACGGCCTTGCAGAAGGCGCCGGGGAAGATGCCCGGATCGACCGCCTTTATTGCCGCCTTCACGTCCTGCTTGCCCGCCGAAACCCCCCGGTCCTCATATGTTATCATGGAGCTTCCGCTACCCCTCTTGACTTGTTGATCCTCTGCAACTCTCTACAAGAATACTATCGCCATGCCCCCAATAAAAGCCTGTTTACGCTCTCCTTCCCCCCGCGCGCTTTGCATCCGACTGTCATTCCCGGAGCTTTGGCACACCTAACCACAGCAATTATTGGCGACCCACGCGGCGTGCCGCCGCGCGCGACCCACTGCGTGGGTACCCCGCCGGCGCCCCCTCGCCGGGCTTTGCCCGGCGAGCCTCCCCCCTCATGAAAAGCGCTCATATGACGCAAGGTATATGCCCGGACTCAATATTCCATCAGAAAAAAAGAGGCAGCTAAAACCCCCTCTCCAACCCCTCATGTCCCGCCTTACGGCAATAGAAAAGGCGCAGCCGCTACTGCGCCCCTCCTTCTATCCCGTTATTCGCCTTCCGCATCCGTTTTTCCGCTATCCGCTCCCCAACAGGCGCAACGGATCTCCCTTTCCTGCGCGCCCCTCTATCAGCGCCAGTTTCCGCCTCCGCCACCGCCGCCACCGCGCTTCCCGCCGAAGCCGCCGCCCCCGCGACCCTTGTCTGCCCTGGGCCTGGCTTCGTTCACGTTCATGCTGCGGCCGTTCAGCTCCTTGCCGTTGAGCCCGCTTATCGCAGCCTTAGCCTCCGACGCGTCCGGCATCTCCACGAAGCCGAATCCCTTCGACTGGTTGCTGTACTGATCCCGAATGACGTTTACCGACGAAACTTGCCCGAACGCCTCAAAGGCCTTTTTCAGATCTTCCTCGGTCACACTGTAAGCCAGGTTCCCCACGTAGATGTTCATTGCTTCTCCTTAGAATAATAATTGCTGAGTCGCTTCTTTACAGCCCCGACAGCCGCACATGAGCCTGCCAGGCCGGCGGGCCTGTTTCCGCGCCTGATTTTCCGCCGCCGCTTACGCAAGCCGACCGACCCTGCCTTGCCGCACCGTTCCCTCCGCGCACCGTTAAAACCGTCCCGATAAAAAAAATTCCAGATGCCCCCTTTCTGGCTCTGGAGTGTCCAAACGCTACTAAAAGCATGAATACCAGAAGATTTTATGATTATGTCTCTTTGTAATATTTTTGTCAAGGAAGATTTGAACGTCTGTCCGTGCGTTTACGCATAGCCCGTGTTCGTGGTCTGCCGTCGCTCGCGGCGGCGCACTGCAAAAAATCTTGACTTTCCACCCTACCCGTGACATACTACGTGCGACAGGTTTACGTTTTTGCCGTATTGAAGCCGCAAAGACGACCGGGCTTTGCGGTTTTTTTTATTGCGTTTCGTAACCTTTCAATCCATGAAAGGAGGTGTTCGAGCATGACAAAGGGAATCGTGAAATGGTTCAACGAGTCGAAGGGCTTCGGGTTTATCGCCCGGGATGACGGCGAAGATGTTTTTGTGCATCATACGTCGATCAACGGCAGCGGTTTCAAGACCCTGTCCGAGGGTCAGGCGGTTGAGTTCGATATCGAGAAAACGCCGAAGGGCCTGCGCGCCACGAACGTGGTGCCGGTCTGATCCTGCCTCTTCGAAAAGGCCCCCGTCCGGGGGCCTTTTCTTTTTTTCAATGACGTATTAGCCGCTGAAAATCGCACGCAAGATGGTATAGTAATAGTGGGCGCCCCTCACGAACGCTTTTTAAGAGCGGGGAGGCTCCACAAGCAAGACATAGGGAACCAATAAGTTCGATGGAGGGCATTACATTTATGGAGCAGCGTTATTACCTGTGCAGCGGTCCGGGAAAGAAGGACTACTTTACGCTCCCATCCGGGTGGGAGGTGACCGATTTCGTAGAAAGCCCTCCTCCCGAGGTTGCCCCTGTCGCCGAGATGGCCTTTAACGCCCTGACAAAGCCCGCCGGCGTAAAGCCTTTGCGGGAGCTTTGCGCAAGCGCCCGGAGCATTGCAGTCATCATCGACGATGCAACGCGGCCCACCCCCGTGGCGCAGATACTGGGCGTGATGCTGCCGCATCTTGTCGATGGAGGCATACCGAGGGATCGCATCACAATAGTCATCGCCCTCGGCACCCATCTCCCCCTCGACCGAAAGACGCTGGAGAACAGGGTCGGCAGGGAAGTAGTGTCAGCCTACCGGATAGTGCAGCACGATGCACGGCAGGCTGACCTCGTCCCCGTAGCTATACCGGGAGACGCGAGGAAGCTGAAGGTCAACCCGGTCGTGGCGCACGCCGATCTCAAGATCGGCCTGAGCTCGATCCTGCCCCACCCCATGGCCGGCTTCGGCGGAGGGCCGAAGATCCTCATGCCCGGCGTCTGCGATTTCGATTTCATCATGGACCATCACATGAGGCTTACCGTCCACCCGAATGCAAAGGCGGGCGTAGCGAAGGGCAATCCCTTCCACGAGGACTGCATGAAAATCGCCCACGCCATCGGCCTCGACTTCTCCATAAATTGCGTCTACGACCAGCAGGGAGAGATCGTCGGCATCATCGGCGGCGGCCTGGACAGCGCATTCGAGGCGTCAACGGCCGTCTGCGCGGACAAGCTCGGCCACAGGTTCGGCTCCAAGGTCGATGTGACCGTAACATCGACCTACCCCCACACCCACGGCCACCAGTTTGCGAAGGGCCTGAGCACCCCCGACGTGATTACCAGGGAGACAGGCGCCATCCTCATGGCCGCGCCCCTTGTGCAGCCCGTGCCCGACTTCTTCACCGCATCGTTCAAGGCGGTAACCGAGAGATGCGCAGGCGCAGACCCGGCAGCGTTCATAACGGAGACCATGTCGGCCGGTCGGCCTTTCCTGCCCGACAAGGCCGTAGAGTTCAACATGGCGATGTCCTGCTTCTTCTTAAGACCGAAAATCAGGACGGTCCTCGTCTCCTCCATGATATCCCGCGAGGAGGCAGCGGCCATGGGCCTGGAGCACGCCCCTACGCTCGCCGAGGGTCTGGGGCGCCTCGCGGCAGCCTACCCGAAGGCGAAGGTGGCGGTGCTGCCCTCCGGCGGCCTTGTTATCCCTACGCTCAATATGAGGCAATAGATGACCCTGCTGCAAGCAGCAGGGTCATATCGTGAGGGGGAAGGCTCCACCGGCTTGCCGGTGGAGGGGGCGCTGAGCCCCAATAATTGCCTGTTATAAGGTGCGCCAAAGCTCCAGAGATGACAGTCTGATGCAAGAAGCGCGGGAATGAGAAAGCGACTTAAAAAGCTTTCCTTAGGGAAGAGTAATTGTATCCTTGCAGCGAGTTGCAGGGAATCAATAAATTGAAAGGAGGTTGGCTTGAGGCAGGCGAAGGTCATAGTCATCAACGCGAAGGATAACGTTGCAACCGCCCTCGACCGGCTCGAAAAAGGGACGACGGTCTCCATAAATGTCAAGGGACACACAGAGAAGATCGAGGTCCTCTCGGAGATACCGAAGGGCCACAAGGTCGCATTGAAGGCCATCGCTAAAGGCGAGGCAGTCATAAAGTACGGGGAGACCATAGGGCGCGCCGTATCGAGGATAGCTCGGGGCGAGCACGTCCATATCCATAACCTGACCAGCGGGCCGAGGGGGGGCAGGGCATGACAACATTTCAGGGTTACAGGCGGCAGGACGGCCGGGCAGGGACGCGGAACCACGTGCTGGTCATCCCGAGCGTCGGCTGCTCCCAGGTCTGCGCGCAGGCGATAGCGAGGGGCTTCAGGGGCGCGGTCTGCCTGCCGAATGTCTTCGGCTGCGGCCAGATGGGAGAGGACCGCGCAATCGTCAGGAGGACGCTCGCCGGCTTCGGCGCCAACCCCAACGTATTCTCCGTCCTTATAGTCGGCAATGGGTGCGAGGAGCTGAGCGCGGGCGAGCTTGCGGGCGACATTGCCCGCGCAGGCAAGCCCGTTGAGGCGCTGGTCATCCAGGAGGCGGGAGGCACCCGCAGGACGACGGCTCAGGGGAGAAAGGTCGTAGCGGAGATGCTCCGGCAGGCGGCCCGTCTCGGCCGCGAGCCGATACCCGCGGGCGCGCTTGTCCTGGGCACGGAGTGCGGCGGCTCCGACTACACGTCCGGCCTCGCGTCGAACCCCGCTCTCGGCTTCGCCAGCGATATGCTCGTCGCGGAAGGCGGCACGGTGATACTCTCCGAGACCCCGGAGATCATCGGCGCGGAGCACCTCCTTGCAGCCAGGGCGCGCACTAAGAAGACGGCGCGACAGATCATCGACGTGGCCGCGTGGTGGGAACAGAGGGCAATCGCCTCGGGCCAGAATATCAGGGAGAGCAACCCTGCGCCCGGCAACATAGCGGGGGGCATCTCCACGCTGGAGGAAAAATCCCTCGGCTGCATCTACAAGGCCGGGACAGCCCCCCTCGAAGAGCTGGTCGGCTACGCCTCGCGGCCGGCCAAAAAGGGCCTCGTCTACATGGACACGCCCGCCCACGACATCGAGCAGCTTACCGGGATGGTCGCGGGCGGCGCCCAGATAGTAGCATTCACTACAGGCAGGGGCACCCCCTGCGGCTCGCCCGTCGCGCCTGTCATCAAGATCACGGCCAACCGGCAGACCTACCTTGCGATGCGCGACAACATCGACATGGATATGGACAGGCTCCTCAAAGGCAGGGAGACGCTAGCTCAGGCAGGCAAGCGCATATTCGACGAGATCATCGCCGTTGCATCGGGCAAGCTGACCAAGGCCGAGAAGCTGGGACAGGGAGATTTTGCGATTTTCAAGATGAACCCGGATATTTAAGAACTGCCCGTGCCCTATTCCTAGCAGATTTGGTGGGTGCCGCACGAGAGTATCTGGTACGCGCGGCTCTTGTTCCTGAAGATCGTCGTCCCTTTCAGCCCCATCCGGTGCGCCTGCACGTAGATGTCGAGCACCTCGCCGGGGGTCGCCGTCTCCGGCAGGTTGATCGTCTTCGACACTGCGTTGTCCACGTGCGCCTGAAATGCGCGCTGGATGCGCAGGTGGTCGAGGGGGGCCACCTGGTAGGCCCTGCGGAAGAGCCTTTCCAGCTCTTCACCAGCGTCCGGCCGGTCCTTCATCTCCCGCCACAGCGGGTCCTCTAAGCGCACCTCGATGCCCCCCAGGATGAGCCTGGTGTAGCCTATGTCGAAAACCGGCTCGATGCCGCCAGACGTGCCGGCGATGATGCTCAATGTGCCCGTGGGGGCGATCGTCGTCGTCGTGCCATTCCGCTGCGCGAGGCCTCTCTTGTCCCACAAGCTGCCCTTGAAGTTGGGGAACGGCCCGCGCTCCCTTGCGAGGTCTCCCGACGCGATCTTCGACTCCTTCTCGATGAAGGCCATGATCTCCCCGCCCAGCCTTTCGGCTTCCGCGGAATCGTATGGGATGGCGAGGCGGATGAGGAGGTGGGCAAAGCCCATGACGCCGAGACCGATCTTTCGGTTCGCCCTCGTGATAGCCGTGACCGTCTCCGACGGGTAGACGCTCGCCTCGATCACGTTGTCCAGGAAGCGCACCCCAAGGTGCGTAAGCTCCTTCAGCCTCTCCCAGTCTATCGCACCATTCTTCGCCAGCTTCGAGAGGTTGATAGACCCCAGGCAGCACGATTCGTATGGAAGTAATGGCTGCTCACCACAGGGGTTCGTCGCCTCGATCTCTCCTATATGGGGCGTGGGGTTTGCCCTGTTGATCGTGTCGATGAAGATCATCCCGGGCTCGCCCGAGGCCCAGGCGGATTCCGCTACCAGGCCCAAGAGCTCGCGGGCGCCGATTATTTTCACCTCTTTCTTCGTCCTCGGGTTGACGAGGGGAAAAGCGCCTCCCGCCTCGTACGCCCGCATGAAATCGTCCGTGACGGCGACCGACAGGTTGAAATTGGTCAGCTCGGCCGGGTCCCTCTTTACCGTTATGAACTCCTCTATGTCGGGGTGGTCGATCCTGAGGACGCCCATATTCGCGCCGCGCCTCGTCCCGCCCTGCTTCATGACGCCTGTCGCGCAGTTGAAGACCCTTATGAAGGAGACGGGGCCGCTTGCCACGCCCGTCGTGGACCTGACCACGTCGTTCTTGGGCCGGAGCCGGGAGAACGAGAAGCCCGTGCCCCCGCCCGTCTGATGGAGGTGGGCTGTAAGCTTCACCTGATCGAAGATCGAGTCGAGGGAGTCTTCTATGGGCAGCACGAAGCACGCTGCGAGCTGGCCCAGCGGGCGGCCTGCGTTCATGAGCGTAGGGGAGTTGGGAAGGAACTCGAGGCCCGCCATCATCCGGTAAAAAGCCTCGTTCATCTCTTCCCGCCGGCCGGATGCGTAGCCGCCTTCGACCGCAGCGATGGAGCCGGCGACGCGGCGGAACAGCCCGTCCGGCGTCTCGACCGGGTTGCCTGCCTCGTCTTTAACGAGATACCTTTTGTTCAGGACAAGCAGCGCGTTCTCGTCCAGGTCCATTGTCTTCGGCCCCCCGGTCATTCGGCATTACGACCTTGAAGGTAAGATAAGCCCTGTAAGGGGTCGGTGGCAAGAGCGGGTTCTACTATATTTGCGGGGTAGGATATTGACACGCCAGTCAGATTATGAGACCTTTAACGGCTCCAACCCGTGGGCTGCGAGAATCGACAGGACCTTGTCGTAGGTCTTGCTCACGAGCTCCAGGCAGGCGCTCTTGTCGGGACTTGCCGCCAGTATGTCGTCGCACTTCATGCTCCCGTAAGGGGCTTCCGTCCTTCCCCGGAACCAGTCCACCAGCTCGGTGAGCATCAGGGGCACGGGCGCCTTCTCTGATTGATCGTCTGCGCCCTTCCCTGCCAGCAGCGATATGAGGCACGCCCCGCCGGCAAGCGCCCCGCACGTATCGCCGGAATATCCCAGGCCGTAACAGAGGCCGCCCATGGCGCGCACCAATTCGGGGTTCTCCCGGCCCATTTCCCGCAGCATGAGGAGGGCCATGATCTGGCTACAACAGTAGCCCTTACGGGTCAGGAGCATGATGTCCATCGCTTTTCCGCCGAGGTCGAGGCTGCGCACCATCCGTCAAGCTCCTTATTTATCTTCCAGCATCTTTTCCGCCGTCGCAATCTTCTCCACTGCGTTCTTCTCGCTGACGAGGGGGCGCTGGCAGGACGGGCACGCGGGGATGTCCGCCGCAAAGGTCTCGTCCAGATATCTGAGTTTCACCGTGGCCCACTCCAGGGGCCTCGCGCATCCGGCGCAGACCCAATCTATCCGCTCGTCCCTGTTCCCGGCCGGCATGTTGAGGCCTTCCAGTATCTCCATACGGTGGGAGTAAGCGGTAATGACCCTGTAGCCGTCGTCCTCCCTCTCGTATTCGACCCAGTACGTCGTTCTTTCCGCCTTGCGGTACGCCAGGCAGCGGCCCCCCGGCGCCTCCGTGAAGAAGTTCCCCGTCTCCTCCACGTATGCAAGGACGCCTTCCACGTCTTCCGGCCTTATGCCCCTCCCCTCAAGCACCTCTGCGATCTCCCTGGTTATCTTGATTCGCGGCATCATTCACCTCATGCGCTTTGGCCGGGGGCCTGCATCGGGAAATGCAGCAAGGACAGGTATCCGCGACAAGTATTACAGGAAAGGCAGTAATAATCAAGGGATAAAGCGAGATTGGGCGGGCCAAAACGTGCAACCGCTATCAAATGAAATAAAGTGAGCGCCGGATTCGTTGCTTACCCCTAAAAGCGTTCGAGCCGCGGCCCGATGAGAAAAAGATGACATTTGTGAAGCTAAGGCTTCTTTTTTTGTTGACCGATAGGCGCCCATGAATTACAATTCGAAGGAGCCTGGAATACTATAAAGGAAAGGTCCTAGATGGAAGACGACCCTGGCGGTCATCACTGGTTTGGCGGGAGCGAAGCCGCTCCTGTCCGGGACTAAGGGAAGATTCGGCAGCCTTTCTTGTCTCCCCTTGATCCCGGGCGGCATCGGGGGGAGATTTCCCTCATTCGCTTCCAAGACAGGTACGTAGAAACGCAGAAGTTCAAGAACATATCCACGGCCGGTTAACGTTCTTGCCGGCGCGCGGTGCTTATTATTCCTGCCCGGGTTGTTTGTGCGTCCGGGAAGGGGTGGAGGCTGCGACACGAACACGGGCACATTCACCAATCACTCGAACAAATCGAGGCGTGATCCCCTGACCGCCAATAACTGCCGGACCGCCCCGGAGGACGAACGCCGCCTCATCGACCTTTGTGTGTTGCCGGTATCGGAAACCATGAAGGTCCTCCGGACGAACCCGGGGGGCCTCGATAGTGAACAGGTCGAACGCCGCCTGGACGAGCACGGGCCGAACGAGCTCTCCCATACGAGGCGTGTCGGCTTCTTTGCCGATATCTTTCATCGCTGCAAGAGCCCGCTCGTTATTCAGTTACTGGTGATCGCCATCGTCTCCGGCGCCATCGGCGAGATGAGGTCGGCCTTCATCGTCGGCGCGATGGTCCTGCTCAGCGTCGGCCTTTCCTATGTCCTCGACAGCCGGTCGAACCGTGCCGTCGAGTCCCTTGGTAAACGGGTGCAATCACGGACCGTTGCCCTCAGGGACGGCGCTGCGGTGGAGATAAGGATATCGGAGGTCGTGCCGGGCGATGTCGTGCTTCTCCAGGCGGGATCGCTCATCCCGGCAGACCTGCGCCTCATCTCGACGAAGGATTTTTTTGTCAGCCAGTCTGCCCTCTCCGGCGAATCGATGGCGGTGGAAAAGACAGCGGAAGCCGAAAACGCCCACCCTCAGTCCGCCATTGAATTGACGAACGCCTGCTTTCTAGGCACCACAGTCACAAGCGGCTCCGCTCGCGGGCTGGTGATCAACACCGGATCACACACTATCTTCGGCGCTATTTCCGAACGATTGGCCGAGCAGAGGGAAGAAACGAGCTTCGACCGGGGGCTGCGCTCCTTTACCTGGCTCATGATCAGGTTCATGACAGTCCTGGTCTGCGCCGTCTTCTTCATCGTGGGCATGACCAAGGGCGATTGGATAGAGGCCCTTCTCTTCGGCCTTTCGGTCGCCGTCGGCCTGACCCCCGAGATGCTGCCCATGATCGTCACGGTGAACCTGGCTAAAGGCGCCCTCGCCATGGCGAAGCAAAAGGTTATTGTCAAACGCCTGCCCTCGATCCAGAACTTCGGCGCCATCGATATCCTCTGTACCGACAAGACGGGCACTCTTACCCAGGATAAGGTGGTACTTGAGCGCAGCGTTGACATCATCGGCCATCCCAGCACGGATGTGCTCGCCTACGCGTACCTGAACAGCTATTATCAGACGGGCCTTCGCAACCTGATCGACCGCGCAGTGCTCGAGCACGCAGACCTGGACGTGGAGCGGAACTGCACCCTCGTGGACGAGCTGCCCTTCGATTTCCAGCGGCGCCGCATGTCCGTCGTGGTCGATTACGAAGGCGACCACGTGCTCATCTGCAAGGGCGCGGTGGAGGAAATCTACGCGTGCTGCACCCACCACCAGATCGGCGACGAGGTCTACCCCCTTATTCCCATGATCCGGGCGGACCTATTCGAGGAAGTCGATAGGCTCAACAGAGACGGCTTCCGGGTCCTGGGCATTGCATACCGGGAGTTTCCCCGGGACAAGAGCACTTTTACGGCAGCCGACGAATCGGGAATGATCCTCCTCGGGTACATCGCGTTCTTCGACCCTCCGAAGTCGGAGGCCGCGGAGGCCCTCGACCTTTTGAGCCAGGCAGGGGTGAAGGTAAAGGTCCTCACCGGGGACAACTATCTGGTAACGCAAAAGGTGTGCAGAGAGGTCGATCTCTCGGCGGAAAAGATCGTCGCGGGTGGAGATCTCTCGGCTTTGTCGCCGGACGCCTTCTACAGTACAGTGCGAGACGCTGACGTCTTCGTAAAGCTTACCCCCTCGCAGAAAGAGGAGATAGTCCGCAGCCTTAGATCGAGCGGGCACGTCGTGGGGTTCCTGGGAGACGGGATCAACGACGCCCCGGCCCTCAGGGCGGCCGACGTAGGCATCTCGGTCGACTCGGCAGTCGATGTCGCAAAAGAGGCGGCGGACATCGTGCTCCTTGAGAAGAGCCTGATAGTGCTTGCCGAGGGGATCATCGAAGGCCGGAAGGTCTTCGCCAATATCGTGAAATACATTCGCATGGGGGCGAGCTCGAACTTCGGAAACATGTTCAGCGTGGTCGGCGCGAGTTACCTTTTTCCTTTCCTGCCCATGCTGCCGATACAGGTGCTTCTGAACAACCTGCTCTACGATTTTTCCCAGACCGGCATACCCACCGACAGCGTGGACCCTGAGCAGGTCGCGAAGCCTCTCAAGTGGAACATAGCCAATATCAAGCGCTTCATGGTCTTCATAGGGCCGGTGAGCTCGATCTTCGACTACGCGACCTACGCCCTGATGTGGTTTTTCTTCGGGTGCCGTAATTATGTGTATGCCGGCGCAGGATCTGTAGAGGGGGAGGCCGCCGCAAAGCTTTTCCATACGGGATGGTTCGTGGAATCCCTGCTGACTCAGACACTGATAGTCCACATCATCAGGACCAGGCGCATACCCTTTATCCAGAGCCATGCGTCCATGCCCATGACCTTCATGACGGCTCTCGTGATGGCGATCGGCGCCTGGCTGCCTTACTCATCCTTCGCGGCCACCCTGGGGTTCGTCCCTCTGCCGGCGGTCTATTGGGCGTGGATCGCATTTTTCCTCTTTTCCTACGGCACCCTGACGCACATAGTCAAGACGTGGTTCTTTAAACGGTATGGAGGTGATTGATTATGGATACCCTTCTCGATGCCCTCCAGGAAGGCAGACTGATCGAGCTGCCCGAGAACGACAAGGACGATGCCCTGCGGTTTCTCGCCCATATTCTTGAAGCAATCCCATCGGTGCCCTCCGGAACGGACGTGGTGGGGCTGGTGATGACAAGGGAAAGCTCCTTCAATACAGCCATCGGAAAGGGCTGGGCGTGCCCGCACGCGCGGGTGCCCTTCGAGGAAGACCTCATGTGCGTCGTCGGGTGGAGCCCGACAGGCATCGACTACGGCGCCCCGGACGGCGTCCCCGTCTCGGTTGTCGCCATGTACCTCGTGCCCGCTAATCAGCGGAACCACTATTTGAGGGAGATCTCCCTCCTCGCCAAGGCCCTCACCGCCTACGAAGGGGCGGAGAAATGGCGCTCCGCCAACGAGCTGAACGACGTCAGGGACGACCTCCTCGATCTCATAAGCTCCACGAAGGAGACCGTGGGACCCGATACCCGGGCGAGGATGATCCAGCTCCAGGCCAGGGCGGCTGTCGCCGAGGTGACCGCGCCGGACCTGTCGAGCCTCGTAATCGAGCCGGTGACCCTCGTGGCGGCCCCGGGAACGAAACACGTGGTCCTTGCCCAGAACCCCTCTCTCGTGGAATCCCTCGACTCCGCGCCCGGCCTCATCGACGCGCTTGCGTCCGATGGAGTCTACGAAAACGGAGGATGGCGGGTAGTGAGCCGGGGGAACGTCGTCTACCAGGCCAACCGGGTGGTATACGATTGCCTGGCAATACGGGTGGCTCCGGGATCTCCCTTGAAACCGGCGCCGAAAAAGTAGCGAGCGCTGCTGCCGGCCGGACGCCTCAATAGTATATCCTGAGCCTCATCCCGTACACCTGGATAGGCCCCCTGTCCTTGTTGTAGGCAGGGTTCCAGATGTACTGGAAGTCCGGGCTGAGCTGTACATACTTGCCTATCTGGATGCGGTAGTAGGCCTCCATCACCTGCTCTAAGCCGTAGTTGAGCGCTCCGTCGCCTACGAGCATCCCTATGCCCCCCTGCTGCAGGTAGTGCTGGTGGGAGGAGGTGATGCCGTTCAGGCCGAAGGCGATGCCTGCCGCATCATCCTCTCTCGACCAGTTCTTGCCGCTCACCTGCATCCCTATGCTTGCGTGCCTGTCGGACTCCGTGTAGGACCAGTTGGAGTTCGTCCCGTTCGCCCAGCCGAGCCTTGCGAATAGGCCCGTATCTCCTCCGTTTGCAAGGGGCTGCTCGATGTTTATGCCGAAGCCGTACTTGACGCGGCCCGGCGTGTCGTTGAGGACGGTGTTGGGCGCCGTCCCCGTCAAGGCGCCGAATGCCATAGCGTCCCTGTAGTCGCCCATCCTTCCCTGGTTGCGGTAAGCCAGAAGACGGACCACGGGGCCTTTCTCCCAGCGGGCCAGGTCGAGCTCTATCTGGTCCCCCCTTGCCCTGTAAACCTGGGGGTCTAAGAGCATGCCGTTCCTCGAGGTCGGCAACTGGAAGCTGCCCAGGAGGAGCCTCCACGTGGGATGGACTATGGCTGCGGAGAACCCTACGCTGTAGCCCCTCGTGTCGGATGCATAGTCCCAGGCCGTATTGAACAGGAAGCCATAGTTCATAAACTGGGTCCTGCCGTTGTTGGCATAGCGGTTCTGGTCGAAGTCGTCCGTAGGGGCGAACCTGCCTCCCTTTATCTCGATGCGGTCCGCTGCCTGGACGCCGGGTATCTGGTCCATGCCCCTCTGGAAAGGCTCCGTCACGGCATTGGAGAGGGGGATAACGTACCTTCCATAAAGACGGGCAAGGTAGGGGGTCTGGCCCAGGTCCGCAGGGCCTGCCCTGATGACGTCTGCGTTCGTGTAGCCGCCGAGACCGTAGCCCCCTGAGATGCCCGATCCCCTGAACATCTCGAAGTCCGCATAGGCCTGGAGGGAGGAGGTGATCTGGGAGCCGAAATAGACGCCGTATACGTGGGTAAGCTGCTGCTTGAAGGTATGGTCGAAAATGAAGCTCTTCTCCCCTGTGTAAGGGCTGTGGAAGCCGGGGGCATTCTGGTAGATGGCGTCTACCTGGGCGCCTAAGAGCTGGGGGAACCAGGGGGGGAGGGATTTGGCTTCCGTATCCGCGGCAGCGGCCGGCGTGCCCGTAAGCGCCAGAAGAACGCCAAGGGCGATGAAAAACGCGCCTGTCTTGCCTACGATGAAGCAGCGCACTTCCACGTCTCCTTGTGTTGCGCGGGCCGGCCGCGCATCTTGCAGGCCCCGACCGACTGACCGAAGACCGGCGTCTGCCCGCCGTCAGATAACTACGCACAGCAATGATCGTTTTTCTGTGGCTGGAGCCAGTCAGGAGAGTGGGCTCAGGGCAAATCCGTTCACCCTCTCCCGGAAACGCTAGCCGGTCCGGGAGCAGGTCGGAAGCTTCAGTGGTTCCGACGGCGCCCGGAAGCGGCAGCGCATCCGCCGCTCCAACCGGGTTTTATATGACCGCCAGGGTCGTCTTCCATTCCGCGATTCACCCTCTTACCAGAATTTTCTTAAACCTAAACCCCTTTACGCGCCATGTCAATAGAAAAATCGCGACTGCTGCAAGGGTTATCATTACAGACATCGGACGATAGAAAGAGCGCACCCGTCGCACCTTGTCGGGTGACGCCTCTTTCCCTTTCTTGATTCTTTCCAATGATTATGATAGTAATAGTGACGCAACGTATTTTTGGCAATGGAGGTTTTTCGGGTGTTCTTGCTTCTGAGCAAGATGTCAATCTGATCGATTCCGCGGGGGTCCGTGCGGCCTCCGATGAGTCCGTCCCTCTTTTCTGCCCGACGCCGCTAGGCGCGTCTTTGCCTGCGGCCGGGAAGCCGAGGGCCGGATGGCAAAGCGAGTAATCGAGAGTATCGAAAAACAAAGTATGGGCCGGCGGGCGGGCGTAGCGCGCTCCTTGCAGGCGGTCGAGCTATTTAAAAAGCAAGGTGGGTGAATATGGCCGGGCAGCGGAAATACGGCCTCCCCGATGGGAAGGCCGGGCTTGGCGATGCCATGCAGGAAGAGCTGCGGGCGGTCTCGGACGCCTGCATCGAATGCGACCTCTGCCGGGAAGAGTGCGCTTTCCTGAAGAAACACGGCAAGCCGAAAGAGATCGCGGACCGCTACAACCCCGTCAAGCGCAAAGAGGACCTGTCGCTGCCTTTCGAGTGCAGCCTCTGCGCCCTCTGCACGGCCGTATGCCCGGCAAAGGTGGACCCGGCGCGCCTTTTTCTCCAGATGCGCAGAGAGACGGTCAGGCTGGGGGGCGGCGATTACCCGGAGCACGCCGTGCTCAAGGGGTACGAGCGGCGTGGCGCGTCCCGGAGATACTCCTATTACGCGCTTCCGAAAGGCTGCGACACCATCTTCTTTCCGGGCTGCACACTGGCAGGCACGAGGTCCGAAAAGGTCATACTGGTGTATAAGCGCCTGAGCGAAAAAATCCCCTCCCTCGGCATAGTGCTCGACTGTTGCATGAAGCCCTCCCACGACCTGGGGCGGGAAGAGTATTTCAACGCCATGTTCGCAGAGATGAGGGGCTACCTCGCCGCGCAGGGCGTCGGGCGCGTCATCGTCGCCTGCCCGAACTGCTACAAAATGTTCGCCCGTCACGGGACGGGTCTTTCGACGAAGAGCATCTACGAGATACTCGCCGAAGACTGCGGCGACGGGGCCGGGCAGGCCGCCGGCGCGACCGTGACCGTCCATGACCCCTGCGCAGTGCGCTTCGACGAGGAAATCCACCAATCGGTGCGAAAGCTCATAAGGAGCAAAAGGCGCGCCGTAGATGAGATGGACCACGCGGGCAGCCGGACGCTTTGCTGCGGCGAAGGCGGCGCAGTAAGCGCTCTCGCGCCGGACCTTGCAGCGGCCTGGGGGAAGCGCCGCCTCGACGAGACCGCCGGAAGGAAGACAGTCACGTATTGCGCGGGCTGCGCCAACATGCTGTCACGGCTCACGCCTACTGCGCACGTCCTCGACATACTCTGGGAGGACGAGCCGGGACCGGCGGGCAGGGCGAAGATCGCAAAGCCCCCTCTCACTTACTGGAAGCGGCTAAGACTCAAGAGATGGCTCAAGAAGAACGTCCCTGCCGCAGCTTCGAGAGAACGCACCTTCACCGGCAAAGATGTGCAGAAGAGGGGCGGCGTGGCGAAGTTCCTCTTGTTCCTGGTCTTTCTGGCCGCCGTCGTCGCTGCTGTGAAAACGACGGGCGTCTCCCGGTACATGGACCAGCAGACGCTGCGCAGCCTGATCGCGGGGTACGGTGTCCTTGCGCCCATCGTCTACATGCTCGTCTATGCGGTCGCCCCTGCCCTGTTCTTGCCGGGGCTGCCCATAACTATCGCAGGGGGCATCCTCTTCGGCCCGCTCTGGGGCGTCGTCTACGCGATCATCGGGGCCACGGCCGGGGCGTGCATCGCCTTCCTTATCAGCCGCTACCTCGCCCGCGAATGGGTCGAGGGGCGGCTTAAGAGCCCACGATGGAGGCGCCTAGACGCGGCCGTCGAGAAGCACGGATGGAAGGTCATAGCCTTCACGCGCCTCATCCCGCTTTTTCCGTTCAACCTGCTCAATTATGCCTTCGGCCTCACGAAGATCGGCTTCCGGCAATACGCAGCCGCCACCTTTATCTGTATGCTCCCCGGGTGCATCGCCTTTATCGTCTTTTCCAGCTCCCTCCTCGACCTGGTGCGCGGGAAGGTCTCCCTGACGTTCGTCGTCGGCATAGTCCTCGTCGTCCTCGTCTCCATGCTCCCGTTATTTTACAGACGCTACAAGGCGAAGCGCGGGAAGGAGGACATCCTATGAGTCCGTACAGGTCGCTGCTTCGCATCCCGCCCCCGCGAGAGGGCGGGGCCTGACAAATAGTGAGAAAGGAGGCATATTATGGGAGAATATTACGAGACTGCGGACCTTGAGGACTTCCCGAACATCGGCGAGTACGCCCCGGCCCTGGGGGAGAAGTACTTCGATTATTACGGGGAGGCGATGAAGGCCGGGCTGTTGGGCGAGCGGGAGAAGGGCCTTATCGCCCTGGTCGTTGCGACGGTGCAGAAATGCCCGTACTGCATCGACGCCTATACGAACCACTGCCTCTCCCTCGGCATATCGAGGGAAGAGATGATGGAGGCCGTCCACGTGGGCGCGGCCATGACCGCGGGGATCGTCCTGGCCCACTCGACGCAGATGAGGAAGATCGTCAGGAAGAAGGAGATGTAGGCGTGAAGATGCCGAAGGTCTCGCCCCCGTTCGAGCAGAAGGCGCAGGAGCCGCTAGTGGCGGCGCGCATCGACGTCCTCCAGGTGAACGTCGGCTACAGGTGCAACCTGCAATGCAGGCATTGCCACGTCCAGGCGGGGCCGGAGAGGCAGGAGGTCATGTCGGAAGAGGTAATGGGGCAGTGCCTCAAGGTGCTCCGGGAGCATCCCATACCCGCCGTCGATATAACGGGCGGCAGCCCGGAGCTGCACCCGGGATTGCGCCCCTTCCTGGAGGCGTGCGCCGCGCTGGGGCGGCGCGTCCTCGTCAGGAGCAACGGCGTCGTCCTCCTCGATAAGGAGTACGAGCCGCTCATCGACTTCTACGCGCAGCACGCCGTCGAGGTCGTCCTTTCCCTGCCACACGTCGATCCCCGGCTCACCGAGCAGCAGAGGGGGGCGGGCGTCTTCGTGGGGCTGATCGAGGTCATGGCGCGCCTCAACGCGCGGGGCTACGCCCGGGAGGGCAGCGGCCTCGTCCTCGACCTCGTCCACAACCCTGCCGGGGCGTACCTGCCCGGCAGCCAGGCGGGGCTAGAATCGCTCTACAGGCAGGTCCTCGCAGAGCGCCACGGGGTGCGCTTCAACCGCCTGTTCTGCATCACAAACATGCCTATAGGCCGCTACCTCGAATACCTTCTCGCCTCCGGCAACTACGAAGGCTACATGAGGGCCCTCGTAAGGGCGTTCAACCCGGTGAGCCTGGCGGGGGTGATGTGCAAATGGACCGTCTCCGTCGGCTGGGACGGCAGCCTCTACGACTGCGACTTCAACCAGATGCTCGGCCTGACGATAGACCACGGCGCGCCGCACCACATCTCGGACTTCGAGGCAAACAGTCTGGCCGCCCGCCGCATCGTAGTCGGCGACCACTGCTACGGCTGCACCGCGGGCGCAGGCAGCTCATGCCAGGGCCAGACCGCGTGAGGGGCGAGCGGCTTATAGTTTTCGTCAGGTCGCCAGAAAAAGGTCACGTGAAAACTAGGCTCGCACAAAGGATCGGCGACGAGGCCGCGACTGCCCTCTACCGCGCCTGCGTCTCCGACATCCTGGCCGCCGCCAGCAAGGCGGGCTACCCGCCGCACGTATTTTTCTACCCGCCGGAGGCAGGCGCGGCAGTCGCCGCCTGGCTCGGCGACAGAGCTGCCTCCTTGGCGCCCCAGGAGGGTGCAGACCTCGGCCGGAGGATGTGGGCCGCCCTGCGCGAGGCGCTCTCCGGCTGCGAGCGGGCCGTCCTCATAGGGAGCGACTGCCCGGACCTCCCCGCTGCTTTACTGAAAGAGGCGTTCGACGGCCTCGCGGCGCACGACGCAGTCATAGGCCCGTCCGCGGACGGCGGATACTACCTTATAGGCTTCCGCGCCGGCGCGCTCAGCGGCGCGCCATTCGAGGGGATCGAATGGGGCGCACAGGCGGTCTTCGGTGCGACGATGGCCGCGCTTGAAAAGGACGGCAGAAGCGTCTACGTTCTGCCTGTCTGGAGGGACATCGACGTCTACGAGGACCTGAATGCATTTTGGGACCGCAACAAGGCGCTGCCGCCCGGCGCGCTCTCGACCTTAGATCTCCTGCGGGAGAGGTTCGGCAAGCCGTGACCATCTCCATTATCATCCCCGTCTTCCACGAAGAGGCGATCATCAACGACGCCATAGCGCGCCTGCGCGCCGATTTGCCTGAAGGATCGCAAAGGGGCGTCGAGATTATCATCGTGGACGGCAGCCCGGACGGCGAGACGGTCGCGGCCGTCAGGGGCGGGGCTGAAGGCATCGTGTCGCGCAAAGGGCGGGCTGCCCAGATGAACGCGGGCGCGGGCGCCGCCCGCGGCGACGTGCTCCTTTTCCTGCACGCGGACACGGTCCTTCCCGAAGGCGGTCTCGGGCAAATCGCGTCGGTGATGGAAGGGGGGCGTTTCGCAGGCGGGGCATTCGACCTGGGGATAGCCGACCCGCGCCGCGTCTTCCGGGTGATCGAAGGGGCAGCGAGCCGCCGGTCGCGCCTGACGCGCGCACCTTACGGGGACCAGGCGATTTTTATGGGTCGCGATTACTTTTTCCGTATGGGCGGGTACAGTGACATACCTATCATGGAGGACGTGGACATGATGCGGCGGGTGAAGAGAAGCGGCGGGAAAATATGCATCATCGACGCGAAGGTGCAGACATCCCCCCGCCGCTGGATAAGAGAAGGCATAGCCGCGTGCACGCTGAGGAACTGGACGATTATGCTGCTCTACCTGCTCGGCGTCAGCCCGGCGCGGCTTGCAAAATGGTATCCCTGAGCGTGCTTACGCCTATTTTGCCTTCTCTACGGGGTAGCCCGCCTCGTCCCACGCCTTGATGCCGCCCGGCTGCCTGTAGACATTCTTGTAACCCAGCTTCACCGCCCCCATGGCGCCGTTGTGGCTCCGCGTGCATTTCGTAAAGCCGCAATAAAAGACGATGACCCGGTCCTTGTTCGGCCCAAGCATCTTCTCGAACTCGGCCTTCATCTTTGCGTCCATCTCCTTCATCTCCGGGATGGGCAGGGCGAAGTTGACGGCCCCGGGGATATGCTGCTTCTTGTAGCTGTCCGCGAAGGGCATCGTATCGACGATGAGCACGTCCTTCTTCTGGTCGAGCCAGCCCTTAAGCTCTTCCGTAGTGATGACCTTGTAGCCGCCCCTTGTGACCTCTTTCTCGAAGTTGACCGCCACTTTCTCCGTCTCAAGCTCCTTGTCTCCCCACGCTGCGAAGACCTTGCCGACCCCCGCGAAGGAGAAAACCACCGCAACAACCGCTGCCGCAACAACCGCTCTCTTCAACATTATCTATTGTTCCTCCTGTAAACGTAAAGGTATGCGACCACGGGTAGAAATCCGAGGTCGCGGTAAAATGCATGGGCAAGACCCTTGTGCTCCGCGACCTCCCGCGCCCCGAAGCAGCCACAGTCTATATCCATATTGCTCAAGTATCCGTAGCCCAGCACGCCTGCAAAGAGCAAAAGCAATCCCGATACGACGTAGAGCCCCGGCCGCAGGTCGAAGGCCAGGGCGATGCCCGCAAGCACCTCCAGCGCCGGAAGCCCGACGGCGACGACGGGTAAAAGAGGGTCCGGCAGGATGCCGTAGTGCGAAATGGCGCGGGCGAAGGCCCTTGGGTCACCCAGCTTGACCGCCCCTGCGTAGATAAATAGCAGCGCCAGGGCCAGGAGCACGAGAAGGTAAAGATGGCGCGACCGCCACAACTTCGGCATTCGGCGAGACCTCAATGTACCAACTCGCGCATCTCGCCGGCGCAGGCGTCCTTCCCGAGGGCCTCCACGATCGCCTCTCTGTCCTCCGGCAGGAAGCGGATGCAGACGCCGCAGTCGGAGCTTATGCTCTTCGGCACCGGGATGATCTTGTAAGGTATGCCCGCCTCCTTGAGGATCTTCTCCGCCTTCATCACCATGCTGACGGAGGCGAAGAGGCCGACCCAGTAAGTCTGCCCGCGGACGCGCTCTTCCATCACGGCTTCACGATCCTGCCGGCTGTCGATAACGTCCCCGCTATGTCGTACATATTCGATACGGTCCCCGCGCCGATCTTCCCCGTCAGCTCGAAGAAATTGACGCACGTGCCGCACACGAGGATCTTCACGCCCTTCTCCTCCAGGGCCTTCAGGTCGTCCAGCACGGCGGAGTCGGAGGCGGTGAGCTTCACGCCCGTATTGTAAAAGACCATTATGTCGGGCCGGTGCTCCAGATCGACGGCCGTGTGGATGAACGCCTTCATGAGGAGGGCGCCGAGGTCGTCATTCCCCTGGCCCATGACGCTCGACGAGATGACGAATACGGTAGGCCCCTGGGCGGCCTCGACCTGCCCGGGTTTCGGCGATGCGGCGCTGGACGCAGCCCCGCCCTCCCGCTTCTTTATGAGGATGCGGAAGACGCCGGCCGGCTCCGCCATCGCCATCACATCGCACCCCGAAGAAGACGCCAGGCGCTTCACGTTCTCCATAGACGCCTCGTCGTCCACCAGGACGGTCACCTCATCATGCACGTCGAGCGCCTTTTTCGTCAGGATGACCGGCTCAGGGCACGCAAGTCCTTTCGCATCTACCAGCTCAGACATGGCTCTCTCCTTTCTTTGAAGCGTAATGGGCGGCGCTCACCTGCGCCACGGCTTCAAGTCCGGCCCGGACCTCTTCCGCAGTCGTATAGAAGCCGAAGCTGAAACGCACGGCGCCCTGGGGGAAGGTCCCTATCGTGCGGTGGGCGGCAGGCGCGCAGTGGAGGCCGGGACGGCAGAGGACGGCAAACCCCTCGTCGAGCTCGTACGCAAGCTCCGACGGGCTTATCCCTTCCATATTGAAAGAGACAACGGCCGTGCGCAGGGCCGCCTCCGGCGGCCCGTAAACGACCGCCCCTGGCATCGAATGCATCCCCTCCAGGAACTGCCGGGTAAGCCCAATCTCCCTTTCCCGGATGCGCCCCACCCCTTCGTCAAGCACGAAGCGGACCCCTGCGGCAAGCCCGGCGATACCGATGGTGTTGGGCGTGCCGGACTCGAACCTGTCCGGCAGGAAGTCGGGCTGCTCTTCCGATTCGGAGGCGCTCCCCGTGCCGCCCCGCATGAGGGCCGCAATGCGCTCGCCGGTCCCCTTGCGCACGTAGAAGCCGCCCGTGCCTTGCGGACCGAGGAGCGATTTGTGGCCGGTGAAGCAGAGCACGTCGATCCCTGCGCTCACCACGTCTATTGGCACGCACCCCGCCGTCTGCGAGGCGTCGGCGACGAAGACCGCATCGTGCCTGTGGGCGATGTCCGCAAGCTCCTTCATGGGGAGCAGCGTGCCCGTCACGTTCGAGGCGTGGGTCGCAACGACCACACGGGTGTTTTTCTTCATGCTCCGGGCGGCGTCCGCAGGGTCGAGCTCCCCTGTCGCCGAGCACGGGACAATCGAAAGCCCGACACCCTGCCCTTCGAGGAACCGCAGGGGCCTCATCACCGAATTGTGCTCGATGCCGGAGGTGACTACGTGGTCACCCGGCTTCAGCAGCCCGAAAAGGACGCAGTTGAGGGCCTCCGTGGCGTTTTTCGTGAAGATGATCGAGAGCGGGTCAGGGGCGCCGACAATCCTGGCGACAAGCCCCCGCGCCTCAAAGACGACCCGCGCCGCCTCAATGGAAAGCCGGTGGCCGGACCTGCCGGGGTTCCCCCCGACCGCGTCGTTGAACCGCGCCATCGCCTCCATCACGACAGGCGGCTTGGGCCACGAGGTGGCCGCGTTATCGAAGTAAATCGGCTTCATTGCGTGCACATCTCCAGCAGGGCCCCCATGCGCGTCCGCATCTGCCCAATGTCGCCCCGGGAGTAATCCGTGACGACCGTGAGAAAAGGCAGGCCGTGCTTCGTGCGCACCCTCTCGCCTACCTTGATCGACTCGATATTGTACGAGTGACACGCCTGAAGCACCACGTCCACCACCGAGTCGGGCCTGAATTTTGCGACCAGCCTGTCTATCTCGGTGAGACGGCGCGTGTTCGGCGTCATGCACGAGCAGGGGACCTTGAGATAGCGTGCAGCCATCGCACGCACGGGGTCGCCCGTGTCTTCCTCAATATAGTCCGCGTAAGGCTTCATGCCCGAGCACGAATCGAGGGCGACGACCACCCCTCCCGCCTCCTCTATCGCCGTAAGCACCTTGAGGGAATCGCCGCCGACGGGACAGCCCGTCACCATCACCCTGGGCGCGCCTTTCGGCCCGTATACGTAGCCACCGGCTTTGCGCATTTCGAGCTTCTCAAGCACCGGGTCGAGTATGGGCGCCATGTCCGCTCCCGATGCGCCTTGGGCTAGAAAAAGCGCGTCGTAAAGCTCCGGCCAGCCGATCACCGGAGGGTTCACGGCCGCGTATTCGAAGATGGCGTTCATCCGGTGTGATTTTTCGTTCGTCTCGTGTATGGCTGCCTCGATTTGTTCGTCCGTAGCGGTGCAGCCGAAGACCGATTCGAGCAACCTTTGCAGCTTGCGGATCATCGCCGTCCAGTTGTCGAGGGCCTCCGGCTCGTCCGGGAGCTGGGGGAGGTCCATGACGTGCATCGGCTTCCTGTCCGCTATCAGCTCGAACATCTTCTTCTTGCCGTCGCAGGTCGTCTCCGCGACGACTGCGTCGGAGATGGCGAAGAAGGGACAGGCGTCCTTCATGATGAAGCCGTAGCTCGACTTGATGAGGGGGCAGAGGTTGGCAGGCAGCACAGTCTCGGCCGCCTCTATCGTCGCGTTGGAGAACGCGCAGAGGGAGGCGGGCACCAGGCCGAGGGCGCGGATGATCTCTACGGGCGCGTAGCCGCAGTAAATGCCCACGATCTTCGAGCCGGCCTCCCGCCGGCCCTGGAGGTACGCCAGCAGGCGCTTGGCGGGCGGCTCCCCCGCGTACTCGTCTTCGATGAGCGGCTCGACCGCATAAGGGTATATCTGATTGCTGTCAGGCACTAAACACCTCCTGTGGACAAAAAAATCCGGCCGCAAGCCCTTCGCGCCCGGATACCAAAGGAGGCTAGAAGAAGGGTCAGGGCGGCGAAGCGGCAGCGGGCACGGACGGAGACCTCACGGGCCTCTCACATGCTCCTCAGCCTAATGGAACGAATATCATCCCGTATCTGTTCATAATCTCACTCACGCGCTGCTTTCTCAAATCACATATATAGTATAGGGAGCCACGGTCCAAAGTCAAGGACCGGCGCGCCGTATGCCTCACACTACGCGCATCTTCCCCTTCGGCCCGTCCGTGAAGCGCCCTATCACCCTGTAATCTACGGACAGGGCGGAAGCCGATCTGTCGAAGACGGCCATGTTGCCTTCGGAAAGGGCGATGAGCAGCCCGCCCGACGATTCGGGGTCGAAGATGAGGTCGAAAAGGAAGCCCGTTGTCTCGGCCTCCAC
>Ga0326727_10009509_pt1 | contig 23878 bp, 20 predicted proteins | sample MB2enrmetagenome_FD_207643 | JGI IMG/M metagenome (GOLD analysis project Ga0326727, IMG submission 207643) | Lab enriched peat soil microbial communities from McLean, Ithaca, NY, United States - MB29MY | ecosystem: Environmental > Terrestrial > Soil > Wetlands > Peat | place: USA: New York... | reverse complement strand
AATGGTCCGAGGATTCTTCAGGAAATCCGCAATCCACTTTTTCTGCGCGCGGCTGCCTTCGTAAGAAAGGTCCGGGCCAATCGTGCCGCCATATCCATTGAAGAGATGGCAAACATTGCATTTGTAGCGCTGGTAAATCTGAGCGAATGCGCCGACAGGTTGGAAGGACCCCTCTTTTCTGGGCACAACCAGTTGCTGCATAGTCCCGGTAGGCGCTGGCCCCGTCTGGCTCAACAAGGTGGTGGTCAGTGCGTCCAGATCCGCCTGGTTGAGGTCGTACTGCGGCATGCGGGCAACGAGATTTACCGACGCCGGGTTCTGCAACTTGGCTTGAATGTAAGAAACCAAGCTGTGCTCGATCCTGGCATTGCCAAACTCCAACTCCGAAGCGTTTTTGACGCCCTCGGCCGTGAGATCGGGCCCAAAGTTTTTCGGCGCGCCGGTTCCGGTCAATGTGTGACAATTAGCGCAGCCTTTCTCTCTGAACAAACGCCTTCCCGTCTTGATCTCTTCCTCGGTAGCCTCGCCGAGTTGCGGCACGTTCAAAAGCAGGGAGGAATCTGTGAGCTTGTTCATTAGATACTGCGAGACTGTGTAGAGGGTTTCATCGCTCCATTCGTACCGCGGCATGGTGCTGGCCGGCAAATAACCTTGCGGATTTCGCAACCAGGCGACTAGCCATTCTTCGTTGACCTTACTCCCCACCTTGGTGAGCTCCGGGGCGATTTTCACTCCGGTCGTTTTTGACTCACCCGTATTCCCATCTGCCAAAGAGTGGCAAGTGACGCACATCATCTGCCGGAAACGCATTTCGGCCTTGCCAAGAAGTTCCGGATCTTTACTCAACCTGGCTACTATCGACGGATTTACCTTGTACGTCTCAATCGGCTTAGCTTTTTGCACACTTAAGAATGCGGAGAGAGCCCTCACCTCTTCATCCTTGAGGCGGAAGCTTGGCATGCGCATCTCGCCCTTGGTCTCATATCCGTTCACAGTGACCCTGCCGTTTTGATCGACCGTGGTACCTGGCTCGCTCAGCCATTTGTAAATCCACTGTCGCGAGAATTTATATCCCACACTCGATAGATCGGGGCCCACATCAGCTGGACGGGGATTGTTGAGCTTGTGACAAGCCTGGCAGTTCAGGCGCCTCATCAACTCACGGCCACGCGCAAGTTGTGGTGCCTCCTTTAGATCATCCTGATGGCAACTCCCGCAGGAGGCTTGCAGGAAACGAGCAGGAAGGATAGGGCTTTCCCAAGCCATTGTTGTTTCGTGTGCTTCGGCTACTTCGGTCGCCAAACCCTGGCCGCGATGGCAGACGGTGCATCCCCAGTCGCGAGCATTATGGTACATAGGTGGATGCGCACGAAAGGGCTCGGGAACGGACGCGTCCGCCAAACTCGGTTTGCTCATACCCTGATGGCAGGTGGTGCAGCGGTCTGTCACATTAATTTCTGGCAACCAGACTTGGTCCACGCTCGGACTGTAATTGGCAAGAAGCTTTTTCGTGTCGGGCCGGGTCTGCGCGTACTTCACAAACGAACGCTTATAGTGTCTCCACTCCGCACGAAAATCCTTGAGAGGCGAAATCGCCAGCACAAGCACGCAGGCGACCGTAGACATGGCGAAGGCAAGCCGCAGTCGCTTCGACAACTTGCCCATCTCTTCAGCCGGCATGTGTCCCCCAGGGCCATACCCAAGACCACCCAGGGCCTCGGAAGAATGTCCCTACCACGGTCAGGCAAAAGGCGGTCGCAATGAACCACGTCATGATCCACCAGGAAAGCGGCTTGGCACGCAGTGCGCCCATCCATCCCGTGGTGGCTTTCGAGAGATACGACGCCGCCAGCAGACTCGTGACCAGCACGGTCGGCACGACAATTGTCCAGGCGGCCTCTACCACCAGCACGATCAGCAATGCCACCACCACCGAAACGACGATGCCCAATCGCTTCGGCGCTTGCCCGCTCCAAAGAGGCTTTCCTGCAACATTCACCTTAAAATAGGGGATCGCGATGAGTGCAACAATAACCAGCGCCGGGATGAGAAATCCGGCCACAAACGGCGGGAAAAAGTGAAGTAATTCCTGCAAGCCAAGGAAATACCATGGCGCCTTCGCCGGGTTGGGTGTAAGCAGTGGGTTGGCCAATTGCTCAAGGGGCGCATCCCAAACCAACGCGAGCAGCACCACGGCGATGGTCAGCACTTCTAAAACGATGGCTTCGCGCACCAGCAGGTGCGGATAGCTCATCACTTTGCGCTCACGTTCGTCCTTCACTTTGGCGGAAACATTCCGCGTAATGAAGACAATCCGGCGGGGCTCTTTCCTGGCGTCGGAACTGAATCCCGATTCGATTTTAGTTTTGTTCGTCATCGTCTTTTGACGCCACCGTCAGTCCACCGTCCTTTTGCACACGCCAAATATGGACACCGATAAAAAGACACGCCAGCAGCGGGAGAATGACCACGTGGAGTATGTAAAACCGCAGGAGCGTATTCTCGCCGACGACGTGTCCACCCAGGACCATGAAACGAACTTTGTTTCCGATGACTGGCGCGGCGGAAATGATGTTGGTGCCTACCGTAATCGCCCAGAATGCCAACTGATCCCACGGCAGCAGGTAACCTGTATAGCTCAGCGACAACGTGAGGAACAGCAGAATGACGCCAATCACCCAGTTGAACTCATGGGGTGGTCTATATCCACCGCGATAAAACACATGAAACATGTGACAGAACACCACCAAGACCATTAAATGCGCCGCGACGCGGTGCAGGTTCCGCACAAGCACTCCGTTGGACACCACGAAGCGCAGGTCCTTCATGTCGTAATAGGCTTTTGGTGCCGTGGGATGGTAATAGAACATCAGCAGCACACCAGTCACCACCAGGATTATGAACAGCATCAGCGACAATGACCCTAGATAGTAGGTTGCCCGCACGCGCAACGACTTTTCTCTCACCTTCACCGGAATCCAGTGCAACAACAGATTGCCGGATACCGCGAGGCTGCGCGTGCGGCTGGTGACGGCCGGGCCGCGTCGCAAGACGGACTTCCAGACCCGTGTGGTCCTCAGGCTCTCGAGAGCGGTATGAAACGAAGCGCCCATGATTTTCCTTAGACCTTCAAGGCCTTATCCGCTTTGATGATCTGCTGCTTGTCCACTTCCAACTCACCGTCAGCCGTTAGGTTGATTGCGTAATGTGGTTGGGAGTTTGTGGCAGGACCTCCGATTTTTTTGCCGTTCGGCTCAAATTTGCTGCCGTGGCAGGGACAGACAATCATGTTCGCTTCCGGCTTCCACTGTGTGATGCAACCTAGATGCGTGCAGACTGCCGAGACTGCGTAAAATCCCGCCTCAGTACGTACGATGTAGACCAGCTGGTCTTGCAGGAAGGTGACGGAGTTCACCGGGTAGAGATCCGGATTGCCGGCGCGAAACGTGGCCGACGGCTCGAACAGCACCTTCGGCGAAAAAAACTGACAGGTCAAGGCTGCGCCGCCCAGCCCGGCAACTCCCAGCGCCCCCAGCGTGATTTCGTTCAGAAAATCTCTTCGGGACACGTCGGAGTCAGTGTTTGCCTGTGCTGGATTTGTCTTGTCATCACTCATGGATTCAGAACGATCTCCTCATTGGGCTGCGAGCCGAAATCCTGTTCGAATACTTCAAACGCTTCCATTGAGATAGTGTTCACAGGGCAGCGTTCCGCGCATAATCCGCAGCGGATGCAAATGGTTTCATCCTTGACCATTACGGCGCCCTCAACGTGATTCAGTTCTTCGGGTAACACATGGAGGAGGTCCAGACCGCGTAGCTCCTGTTCCTTGCTCAATCTTTCCTTTTGTTCGCTGGTGAAGGCGAAACTCTTCAACGGCGCCAAAGACAGGCAATTTTCCGGACAGACATCGGCGCAGCCGCCACACAGGATGCACTCAGTCCCATTCGCCTCGTCGCCCTCGAAAATCGTATTGATCCAACACCGCAGGCAGCGGCTGGCTTCGCGACGCGCCTGTTCTTCAGTGTAGCCGCATTCCACTTCCGACACCCCGGCGCGCTGTTCGATCGGCAGAGTAGGCACAGAGAAGCGTGAATACTCGTCGTAATCGGCGGCCATCTCGTGGTGGTCGAGCACGGTGATCTGCACGAATTTTTCTCTTGGTTTCCATCCCGGGCCGCGCAGAAACTTGTCGATCTGCCGGGCCGCCTTTTTGCCGTCGGCTACCGCATCGATGATCAAGCGCGCCCCGAAAGCGATATCGCCCGCAGCGAAAATGCCAGACGCGGTGGTCATCAGAGTGTCGGGATCGATCTTTAGCGTGCCTTCGGGCGTGGTTTCGATTCCGTCTTCGGGCTGCAAGAAGGAAAGATCGGAAGCTTGCTGGATCGCCAGGATCGCAGTGTCACACGGAATGACCGATTCGGTACCCGCAGAGAACTTTGGATGGAAGCGCTTGTTTTCATCGAATACAGAGACGCACTGGACAACTTCGAGGCCGGTAAGTTTCCCTTCCTTACCCAGGAACTTCGTTGGGCCCAAGGAAGGACGCAGCTTCACGCCTTCAAGCAGGCCTTCTTCTATTTCTTCTTCGTATGCGGGCATCCCTTCACGCGACTCCAGGCAGACCAGCTGCACATCTGGCACACCCATGCGCAATGCCGCGCGCGTAAATTCTACGGACTCCTGGGCCACCTTCATTTCGGCGCAAGTCAGCTCATTCGAAAAGCTGGTACTGGCCACCTCTGCCAACATCTTCGCCCGCTGTTCCCGGATTGCCGACCGAGCCACGTCGATGGCGACGTTACCGCCCCCGATCACTACGACCCTTTTGCCCGGTTCAAAGTGATGGCCCAGGTTTACATTCTGAAGAAAGTTGATACCCGTTTCGACCCCGTCCAGATCGTTCCCAGGGAGACTCAACTCGCGGCTGCGGGGCATTCCACACGCCACCAGCACTGCCTTGTACCCGTCTCGCCGCAGGTCCTCGAGCGTGAAATCCCGACCGAGCCTTTTGTTCAGCTTCAACTCGGGCCCGAGATCGAGAATCTCGCGCATCTGCGCTTCCAAGACGTTGCGGGGCAACCGGTATTCGGGGGCACCGAACTGCATCATGCCGCCCGGCGCTGCCGACGCTTCGAAGATCGTCACCGGATAACCTAGCAACGCCAAGTCATGCGCCGCAGACATACCCGCCGGACCAGATCCAATGATTGCGACTTTCTCGCCAAACTTAACCTCGGGCCTGCCGCCAAAAACGTCGATCGGATTCCTCGACTCCGGCCCATGGCGTTCCGTTACAAAGCGCTTCAGTGCGCGTATCGAGATGGGCGCGTCAAACTCGCCACGGCGGCATGCGGACTCGCAGGGACGGCCGCACACGCGTCCGCAAATGGATGCGAATGGGTTCGGGAGGCGAGCATAACGATATGCTTCGGCGTACCTGCCCTGGGCAATAAGCGAGACGTAGCGGCCAGCCTGTGTATGGACCGGACACGCCTGCGTGCAAGGGAAGTTGGACTCCAGCCATTCCAAATCGACCAGTTTGGTTCGCGTTCTCACCTGGTGCTCTCCGAATACACGACTTCTTGGCGCTTGATGGGCAAAGCGGCGCTTACTGGGCCAGCCTCTTGTCTAATCGCTGATGTGGCCACTTCGGAGTCTCCGCCAACTGTGGCTTATCCGGCCCGTCCTGCTTCGCTCTGACGGAGGCAGGTCGAGGAAGGTGAAAATGGCCGGCCAGGTTATGACTAATCCCAGGGACAGCTCGAATCTTAGTGGACAACACGGACGAGACATAAAAGGCAGCCACGAGGAGGGCCACCGTCACGACGAGGCCTCCCCAGACACCAATTGGCCGGTTTAGATTAGTGCGCACGGATCCGAGATGCAATCCACTCGCAGCAGCGTGAATCACCGCATTTCCCAAGCTTCGAAGACCCTCAAACACGGTTGCCATCTCAAAAGAAACTAGAAATGCCATAGGATAAAACCAACTGCGACCGGTATTCATTACTGTAACTGCGGGTTGGACAAGATGCAACTGAACCAGGTCACTTCTTATTGAAAGCCACACCATCGCAAGCCCGATCACGAGACCTACGGCAATATCCGATGCATAATGGACTCCGAGGAACATTCGAGTTAGGCAGACCCATCCTGCTGTGTACAAGAGAATTGGGATGGCGATGCGGCGTGACAGGTATGCGAGCCCGAAAGCCAATGCGAAGAAGTATGCAGCGGTGTCGCTCGGAAATGAGCTCCAGTGTATTAGGTTGTATTCGAAATGAACGGAGTACACAGGATGTATGATAGTCGGATCGTCCATCGGCCGGATGCGGAATGGAACGATGAACGCAACTGTACGGGACGCGATGATCGCCAAAACGGCCCCAATCAAGATTGCAACAATGGCGCGGCGACGCTTTTCCTGATCGGCTTCTCTACGAAACCATTGACCCCAGAACAATGCGAAGAAGATTCCGCCCTTCAGCAGATTGTTCCCTTCTTCCAGGCGCGCAAGACGGCAAAGGTCCCGATTATCGGCAAAGCAGCTTAAGGAGTAGTAAATCCTCAAATCCACACTGCGGACGGCTTGCAAGAGAGCATTCATAGGCAGGGCCGACCCATCTTAATTTTTCCGGCAAAACGGTTACCGCGCTGTTTCTGATCGAGTGGTTTGGCAGCCCAACTCAGATGATCAGCAGCCGTTTTGCGCCGCAAGGCGCATCCTTTTTCCGCCGGAAACTTCATTCATTCTCTTTTCGCGATCCGAATTGAGCCCAGAGTGTGGTGCCAAGCCGCATGGCACCGCATATTGACCTCGAGAACAAATTAAGATGCGTCGGCCCTGCATTCATGGGACCTCCATCCACTTGCCCCGATCCTGGAAGGGCCCTATCCGCCTCTTCTCACCCCTCAGACTAGCATTCAGCAAAATTTCGGGTATCCCACGGAAGGGGGTCAGGACCGGTGTCAGTAACCTAGTCGAAATGTTACTTGTGCGCGTTTAGTAACTGGTGTTTTTCCCTAGCCCGCATTTCTCACAAGGACTGATTCGGCAGTGAGCCGAGGCGTCAGGCCATCCTTTGGCGGGCGTTTTTTTGGTCCAGATTGCCCGGATTGAGGGAGTTTTGGCGGGGTGGAGCGCTGTTGGGAGGGATTGGAACGGATTTTGCGTAGCGCTCCGCCGGCCGGAGGGTCAGCGAAGGCGGAAGGTATCCGTCAGAGCAACGTATGCGTCCGGCCAAACTCACGGTTGGCGGTGGCGCGATGGGGATGAGAGAAGTTTTCAGGCTTTTGTCTTTGCCGCCCAGGCTATGGGCGTGAGTTCGGCGGCGCGGCGGCTAGGCGCATCGGCGAGTCCGGGCAGGATGTCGGCCAGATAGTGGCGCACCGGGATCCTGAGGCGGCGACAGCTTTCCACCACGGAGAGGATGGCGGCGACGCGGGGGCCAGCCTGGGGGCTGCCGATGTGGATCCAGTTCTTGCGGCCGGTGGCAACGGGGCGCATGGAGTTTTCGGCCAGGTTGTTGGAGATCTCCAGTTGCGGGTGATCGAGGAAACGGGTCAGTTTCCTCCAGAGAGAGCCAGCGTGTAACCCCATATTTCCATTTTGAGACGTAATTGTGAATCCTCGGATCGGCGGAATCGTCAATGTTTGTGAGGGTGCGAACGTGATGAAGACGTTCCGGACGTAAATACCCAATGGGTCAGATACAAAACCGGCCTTTTCAGCTTTCCTTTAATCCTTCTCTCAAGGTCGGCTTCCAAGGTTCTCGGGTTATGTCTGACGGCGGCCTGATCCTGGTGCGCGAACTCGGCGAGCGACTCGGGTTTGGAGAATTGATCGAACAACATCTAACAGACTCGCGTGGGAAGAATATGCAGTTTTGCTTCGCCGACCTGCTGCGGCAATCAGTCTATAGCCGTTTGGCTGGCGATGAAGATCTTAACGACGCTGGGCGCCTTTTCCAGTACCCGACCTTTCGGCTGATCGGTTCAGAAGAGATCTGGGATCGTGGCGCCGCTCTTACCTCGCGGTTGCAGAGTTTCGAAACCGAGATGCTGGCCGAGGACGCGAACTTCGCCGGCCTTGCGAGCCTCAGCCGAGCATTGATCGCGAAAGCGGAGGCGCTGGATTCAGGGTACCGCACGGTCCTGGACATGGATTCGACAGAGATTCCGGTGTACGGAGAGCAAGAGCAGAGCGCCTACACCGGCCACTTCGAATCGACCTGTTATCACCCTCTGTTCTTGTTCAACCGGGACGGCGATTGTCTGGCGGCAAAGCTGCGTCCCGGCAACGTGCACAGCGCCGAGTGCTGGGAAGGGCTTCTGCTGCCCGAGATTGAGCGGCAACAGAAGCAGGGCAAGGAAGTTGTGTTTCGCGCCGATGCCGCCTTCGCCAAGCCAGAGATCTGCGAAGCGCTGGAAAGCCGGGGCGTGAAGTATGCCATCCGTATTCCGGCCAACGAGAACCGGGAACGGGATGTGGCGGAACTGCTGCCGCGCCCGGTGGGAAGGCCAGGTATCAAGCCCATCGTATGGTACAAAGGCTTTCGCTACAGGGCCGCCAGTTGGACGACGGCACGGCGAGTCGTGGCAAAGGTCGAGCATCATGCCGGGGAGTTGTTCCCGCGCATAAGGTTCATCGCGACCAATCTGACGCTGCCGAGCCGCGGGGTGGTGCGGTTCTACAAGAAGCGGGGGACGGCGGAGCAGTGGATTAAGGAAGGCAAGCAGGCGGTAAAGATGACGCGGCTGAGCTGCCATCGATTCCGGTCCAACGAGGTGCGGCTGTGGCTGAGCGTGATCGCATACAACCTGGGCAACCTGTGGCGGCGGCTGGTGCTGCCGCAAAGAATCAGCAACTGGTCGCTCACCAGCTTGCAACAGCGGTTGGTGAAAATCGGCGGGCGGTTGGTAAAACATGCCCGCTACTATTGGCTGCTGTTGGCGGAGAGCCATCTGACGCGGCGCCTATTCGGAAGCATGCTGCGGCGGATGGAGGGTTTGCCGCTGCCAGCCGGGTAGGTGTGGCAGCAATGCGAAACCGATCTGGATCACAGAGGGCAGTTGACGGGGAGCTCGCCGAGCAAGTGCTTCGAAATGGATGGGGAAAATCTCGGTTTTTTCGTCCCGGAGACGACCCAGCCGGTCACGCCCAGGGCTTTGGGATGGAAACGGATGCAAAATAGGTCGCGGGCGGAGCCAAATGGGGATACACTGGGTCGCAGCCGGGAAGCAAAATGGAAATCCTGGCGAACTTGATTACAAATCTACGAAGTCACGGTACTAGTGCTGGAACGAGCGGCGCTCACGATCACGGCAGAACCAGATTTGAGAGGCCGCCTATCTGATATTCACCGCCATGGTTTAGGCTAGTGAAAGGATCAAGAGGCTGCGAGAATGAGAGATAAAAGCTCTAAGGGAAGGAGCCTCAAGGCGCAGGGGAAAGCGGCAGTTCGGGCATCTATCGGCTTTCCGCCCGATCTCTACAAAACTCTCGAAGAAATCGCGCAGCAGAAAAAGGTGTCGCTAGCGTGGGTGGTGCGGGAGGCTGCCGGAAAGGACATCGCGGAGAAATGACCGCTTTTGGCGGTAGAAGGGCGCTGGTCATGAGCGTCTACTCTGCGGGGGTACGTCGAGCATGAATCTGATTGATGCGCTTGAACGTCTTAAAGGACCGGTCGCAGAGAACGCACGTCCGTTGAAAGTCTTTTTGGCCTGCGGTTTCACTCCCCTTCATCTGGAAACCTTCCTTGCCGCACATCTGTGTAATCTGTATCCGGCCTGCCGAGTCGAAGTGAATTCCGGCTTGTTCGGCGACCTAATCGGGAATTTGGAACGGCTGCGACCCGAAGAGTACGACGCACTAGCGGTCGTGATCGAATGGCCAGACCTCGATTCGCGGCTGGGCCTGCGAACCTTGGGTGGCTGGCAGGTTGAGAAGCTGCCGGATATTGTAAATTCAGCGAACCACAGCCTTGAACGACTAATGCGTGCTTTGCAAGAAATCTCTTCGGCCCTTCCCACCTGTATTTGTCTGCCTACGCTGCCACTACCTCCGCTGTTTTATACCAGCACACAACAAAGTAGCGCATTCGAGTTGAATCTCCGCCGGAATCTCGCCTCCTTTGCTGAGGCGCTTTCCAGTGGCCGCCAGGTATCGGTGGTCAGTGGGCAGCGTCTGGATGAGCACTCGCCCCCAGGCAAGAGGTTCGACCTTCGAACCGAGATCACACAGGGGTTTCCTTACAAAACTTTCCATGCTTCCGTGATTGGAGAGTTCTTGGCGGAACTAATATGTCGGCATGAACCTAAGAAAGGACTGATTACGGATCTGGATGACACGTTGTGGGCAGGCATCCTTGGTGAAGTGGGGGTAGAAGGGGTCCATTGGCACCTTGAGGAGCATGCTCAACTTCACGGACTTTACCAGCAGTTCCTGGCGTCCCTTGCCAGCGCCGGAATCTTAATCGCCGCGGCTAGCAAGAATGACGCTACCCTAGTTGACCAAGCTTTCAAGCGAGATGATCTGCTGCTTTCACAGACGAGCGTATTCCCCATCGAAGCCCACTGGAGTCCAAAGTCGGAATCGGTCCAACACATCCTAAAGAAATGGAATGTCCTGGAAGACTCGGTAATCTTCGTTGATGACAGCCCGATGGAAGTCGCTGAAGTGCAGGCTGCCTTTCCGGAGATGGAATGTCTAGTATTTCCTAAGGAAGACTATCCCGCGTTTTTGGGGCTGTTGAGCCACCTACGGAATCGTTTCGCGAAAACCGCTATTTCCGAAGAGGACTCTCTTCGATTACAGAGTATCCGCCACTCAGGCGCATTCCGGGAACCCGCAGGAGGAAACCGCAACTCCCTGGACGACTTTCTACAACAGGCGGAGGGGCGCTTGAGCTTCCACTTTGGTAAGCCGGTCGAAGACGCGCGTGCCTTCGACTTAATCAACAAGACTAACCAGTTTAATCTGAATGGTAAACGGTACGATGAGGCCGCTTGGGCAAGGTTTCTCAAGGATTCCCGGACGTGCCTAGTCACTGTTTCCTACGAGGATAAATTCGGTAAGCTGGGGAAAATTGCCGCATTGATCGGAAGGTTGGCGGAGAAGACATTTATCGTGGAACGATGGGTTATGAGTTGCCGCGCCTTTTCGCGTCGGATTGAGTTTCATTGCCTACAGTACGTATTTGAGAAATTTGATGCCGCTGACATTGTTTTCGAACTGCAGGCGACGAGCCGCAACGGTCCGCTGATGGAATTTCTTCAGCAATTGGTGGACGGGCCTGTCGAAGCAAATCCGCAGCTATCCAGGTCTTTTTTTCTAGGGAAGGCCCCAAAACTGCCCCACCATGTAGAGGAGGTATCTGCCAGTGAATAACGATGACGATCGGTTGATGCGCTGCTTTTCATCAGCTTTTCCCAACGCGACTCGCGATGAGATTAGGACTGCCAAGTTCGATGCCATACCTGGTTGGGATTCACTTCGAGGGGTAACGCTTCTAGCTGTTCTGGACGAGGAATTCGGGGTACAGATTGACTTACCAGAGTTGCTGGAACTAGAAACCTTTGACTCTGTGAAGCGGTATTTGTCGCAGCGTGGCATGATATCGCAGGTAAACGAATGAAGGAAAATCCAATCCGTGGATTGATGAATAGAATCCTTCAGATGGTGACTATGACCTTCCCGGGCGGCCAGAGTCTGCGTGTGTCGCTGCACCGTGCGCGCGGGGTAAGCATCGGAAGGAATGTCTGGATTAGTTACAATGTGGTTCTCGAAACAAGCTACCCGCAACTGATAACGATCGACGACAGTGCTTTTATCGGGATTGGCGTTATTGTTATTGCACACTTCAAAGAATCACGCCGCGGCGTACGGATTGGGAAACAAGCCTTCATTGGACCGGGTGTGATCATTCTCCCGGACGTGGAGATTGGTGAGGGTGCCGTGGTCACCGCAGGGAGCGTTGTAACGAGTTCGGTACCGGCGATGACGGTGGTCCAGGGCAACCCAGCAGTTCCTATCGCCAAGTGCGGTGTGCCGTTGTGGCCAGACACCCCTTTGAAGGAGTTTTCCAGACGGCTGAAACCGGTTTCTAAAAAAGCAGACCGACCCTAGGAAAACGAGCCCAGATAGGATACGAAAGGTTGTTGAAAAGATGTCTTCTAATCAAGTTAGTGAGCGCTTTCATCACACGGGGTTCGTCGTGGCTTCCATTGCCGCTGTTATGGAAAGCTTCTGCAGAGCGTTGGGTGGAAGCAATTGGTCAGACACTTGGCACGATCCTCTACAACGCGTGCGCGTAGCGTTTATCTACCCAAGCCACCCCGGTGATCCCAGCGTCGAACTGGTCGAACCGGCAGGTCCCGGCTCCCCCGTCGAGAAATTTCTGGAGCGCGGCGGCGGTCTGCATCACCTTTGCTATGAGGTCGACAACCTAGATGAGGTGGTGCGGGGCGCCTCCGCGCGGGGCTTGGTTATGACCCTCCGCCCACAACCAGCCGTCGCCTTCGGTGGCCGTCGCATAGCCTGGTTTCTCACGCGCGAACAATTGCTTATCGAGTACCTCGAAGGGGCTGGCTGACCACGTGATTACCGGGTTCGTTCTTTGAGCGGTCAGTGCCGCGTGCCGAGCCCAATGGGACCGCCTGAGACGAGGGTGTGTTAGAAGCCATGAAAGGAAGGACCGAGTGTGAAACTAGTTGTCCCTTACATCGGCGAACTGCGGAATCTGGATGCTAGGATGGTCCGTCTTGCCGAGTTCCTGGGCATACCTTGTGAAACTCTTGCTCTGGCAAGCGTGGCCGAACACGCAGCGTTTCTGAAAAAGACTGTGCCAGATCAGTGTTCATGTTTTGTGATGAACCCGCACGTAATGAAAGAATGGGTAGGGCTCGATGGGATTCCGGCCGACCTGGTTGCTTTCCTCTTATTTCGCTTCACGCACCTTATAGTGCACGGCTTGCGCGTAGATACCTTCGACAGCGAACTGGTTGCCGCTTTGTCAGGGGGGAGATTGAAGTCCGTTGAGGCAATTGAGTCAGAGTTTTTCGTGTATGCGATCGACAAGGACTCCAAGGATGTTTGCGAAGCCTTTGCGGGACTTTCCTTTGGCCCGGTGAATCCGGGCAACGATCACGTTCTGGCTCTTGGCGAGAACGACCCGCTAGTGCGGCAGTTGATCTCGATTGGTGGCCTGCCATTTATGGCCGCAGTCAAAACTGAAGGAGCCGAAATCCTGTTTATGGCCAGTGAGGACGTCGCGGACTTGAACGCTGAGGTCGGCGACGCGCCCCTAGCCGAGTACTTTTCCCGGCTTGTGCCCCACACCATGGCGCTGCGATATGCGGCCGGCGACGAGTGCTGGCGGCCTTGCAAAGCCCACGCTTCGATCATCATAGATGACCCGCTTCTGCGGAAGACCTATGGGTTTCTGAATTTTGAATCTCTCCTCCGTCTCGGGGACCAACACAATTTCCACACCACAATTGCGTTTATTCCTCACAACTTCCGCAGAAACTCGTCTCGAATTACGCGCATGTTCCAGGAGAACGCCGCGCGACTGTCAATTTGCTTCCACGGGAACGATCACACCGAGGGAGAGTTTGCGTCAACCGACATAGCTTTCCTCAACACCTCGCTCCGGATCGCGGAAGATCGGATGAATTCTCTCCACCAAATAACCGGCCTCCCCTGTGACATGGTAATGGTGTTTCCGCAGGGGAACTTTTCAGTTGAAGCAATGAAGGTCCTCAAATCCCACAACTTCAATGCCGCGGTGAACACGGTTCCCCACCCTGCAAAGCATCCGGTTCGGCTAACAATCGGTGAACTCGCCCAGCCTGCCGTACTTCGATATGGAGGCTTACCGTTATTCATTCGCAAACCTATCCGGAAAACCCAAAGCCACGACATCGCGTTCAACTTCTTCTTTGGCCGGCCCGTTCTGATCGTCGAGCACCACGAGATCTTTCAACGTCCAGAGTCTCTTGTCGAGATTGCCGCACGAATCAACTCTTTGGCGTCGGAAGTACATTGGTCTAACCTCGCGACCACGGTCAGTGACTCAATTCTGACTCGAAGAGCGCCTGAGGGGACACATCATGTTCGCGCCTATTCGGGTACAGTACAAATTTCGAACGACTCTGGCTCCAGCCAGCGTTATTCGATCGAGTGGGGCAACTCTTGCGAGGGCGCTTCGATTGAGAAAGTGCTGATGGACGGAACGCCGTGCAATGACTTTGAAATCGATGAGGGTGAACTCAGGCTTTCAGCAGAATTAGCTCCGGGTAGTTCGCGGACATTCTCTCTGGTCCATCGAAACATTCACGCCACCGTCAGAAATCCCGGCCTACGTTGGAATGCTCAGGCTTTTTTACGAAGGAGGCTTTCTGAAGTCAGAGACAACTACCTGAGTAAGAATCAACGTCTCTTAAAGGCTGCCAAGGCGTTTCAGCGGCGCTTTCTGAAAGTTTGAAGGCCAGCCAGAGGGACCCGCTCAAATTTGCGCTCATATAGTGATCCGTGCGACTTTATCGAGCGAAATCTCGTCCTGGCATCTGTCGTAGAGCTTGGTCGTCCTCCGGCTCTCGTGGCTGGCAATGTGCTGTGCCGCTTCAAGCGTACCCTTGTTCTTCAGGTATACGTTTATGGCGGTTGCCCGGAAGGTATGGTTCCCAATCCTCGTTTCGTTGCCAGTGCAGCGCGTCCGCTACTGAATCAAGCGGTAGGCGCCCTTCTGCCAGATGGCTTCACAGTTCTTCAATTAACTCTCCCGACGACAACGCAGGACATTACCTCTAACTGCACGCCTTGCCTGCGGCGCTCTTGGGCAGTGCCGTCTTGCTGGTGGCCAGGATATGTTCCCGAAGCTGATTGAGTAAAGGCGGCGCTTTTTTCTGGCGCAGGAGATGGCGTGCGGCGTGATCCATCTTTTCCTCGCCTGCCTGGGTGTTGATCAAAAACAACTTGTCCATCAGCTCGACCGCGCGCATCGAGCGAGCATCTTGCTTGTTGAGCTTGACCGCATCCACAAAATGCCTTCGCGCGTGGCTCTAGCTGCAGGCGTGTACCATCTTCGGCCCGCCCACGCCGCGGTCATACGCGATGAACCCTCCCGTCTGCCCGCCGCGGAAACTGCAACAGCGGCTCCAGAATCACCCATTCGGCATCCGTCACTTCGCCCCGTGCCCGCATTTGTGGTTTCGCAGAATCGCCAGCGTCACCTCCTTTGCCCCGCCATCTACCTGAAAATACAAGCGAAATTCGCCCTCAGGTATTTATCGGACAGGTTCTAGTCTTGAAGGCTCGGAGGCCCATAAGTTTATAGAGATGCGGCTGGATAACCTGTTCTGAATTTTCGGCATCGCAATGTGCAACGGAGGATTTGATCAGGAACCGGAGTAACGAAGAGCATCGCGAATACTCACACTCATAGGTAACAATATTGATAACCCACAGTTACCTCGCAATAAGGAGTGAGCAATCATCTAGAACCGGTCTGATAAATGCGGGTAACTATTGATGCTAAACTACTTATCGAAGAATCGTACCCTCCCAAGCCAACATTCGGGTTATATAGATGGCATCGTGGGGCGCCCTTGCCCTGGTCCAGAATTGCGCACTTTGTGAGAAATTTGCGTTGTGGTCAAATCTAGCCAGATTTTCGAAACAGGAAGTTGAATACTGAACTTGGTCAAGGTTCTGACGACAACGAGGATCTCGCGAATCAAAGGACGCATCAAAGCCTTGTCCGCAGAGGGAGCCAATGGATTCCATGTGACAAACTGTTGCGGAGAGAACGGCTGACAATGTCGCCGAATCAGCCTTATTATGACGGCGGAACCATTTATCGGACCTGTTCTAGACACATCTAGCCGCTCAGAGGATCGGCCTTTCCCTTGGTTTCGAAGCATTGCGGGCGCACATGCAAGTAAGTGCACCCTACCAAGAGAAGCGCCTGATTGCGTTTTTCATGGGTGGAGATGTGGTTGTGTCGACTGTTGTTTATCAACGTTCTCAAGGAACAAGCGCAGAGTCTAATAGGTCTTTTCGCTTTGAACGTGCCCAAATCGGTCGAATTCGAGCACGGAAGCTCGGTCGGGCGCGTCGCTTTCGGGCTTTTTGCTCAGGCATGCTCGTGATTTTGCTGTTCTCTTTGCCCGCTGCCCTATTCGGCCAGAGAAGAGGTGAACCGACGCTGACTGGGCTAAGTTGCGCAAGTGGATCGATAACGGGGGCCGGAACCGACACTTGCACGGTGAAATTGAATAGAGCAGCGGCCAGCAGAGGATTCGCAGTCCGTCTGGCCAGCAACAGTTCGGCAGTCACGGTACCCGCTACGGTCACCGTTGCGGCAGGCGCAAGCAGCGCCACATTCACGGCGACCGTTTCGTCGGTCAGCACCGCGCAGACGGTAACGTTGACCGCCAACGCTAACGGCGTAACGAAGACCTTCGCCCTGCAACTTGCTGCGGCCGTGCCCACCACAAATCTGTCCTCGTTGAGTTGCGCCAGCGGATCAATCACCGGAGCGGGAACAGATTCCTGCACAGTCGCGCTGAACGCCGCGGCAGCCACAGGCGGGTTCACTGTCAGCCTGGCCAGCAACAACAGTGCCGTGACCGTGCCGGCCACGGTGACCGTGGCGGCAGGCGCGACCACCGCCGCCTTCACAGCAACAGTCTCCTCGGTCACCACCGCCCAGACCGCGACCCTGACCGCCAGTGCGGGCAGCGTGACGGAGACCTTCGCACTGTCACTTGGCGCCTCAGTGCCCACGCTCAGCGTCAGCTCGTCCAGCTTGTCCTTCGGCAACGTGAACGTGAACACCGCCACCACGCAGACGTTGACTCTGTCCTCCACCGGGACCGCGGCGGTGACCGTCAGCGCAGCGGCGGTCAGCGGCAGCGGCTTCACGGTCTCCGGAGCCACATTCCCCCTGACCCTGAATGCCAATCAGACCGCGACCCTCACCGTGCAGTTCGATCCCACTACGGCTGGCGCCATTTCCGGTTCGCTCACCCTGACCAGCAACTCCTCCGGCGGGACTTCGACCGGGGTCAGCCTGAGCGGCACGGGCGTGGCGGTGCTCAGCGGGCTGAGCTGCACCAGCGGCTCGATGACCGGAGCCGGGACCGATAGCTGCACTGTGGCGCTGAACGCCGCGGCGCCAACAGGCGGGTTCACTGTCAGCCTGGCCAGCAACAACTCGTCTGTTACCGTGCCGGCCTCGGTGACCGTGGCGGCAGGCTCGACGACAGCAAGCTTTACGGCGACGGTTTCCTCGGTCAGCACCGCGCAGACCGCGACGTTGACAGCTAGCGCTAACGGCGTGACGGAAACCTTCGCCCTGTCACTTGGCGCCGGTGTGCCCACCCTCAGCGTCAACGCCTCCACCGTGGCTTTCGGCGACGTGGTGGTCAATTCGCCCGCAACCCAGTCCCTGACTCTGTCCTCCACCGGAACCGCGGCCGTCACCGTCAGCGCAGCCACCGTGGCCGGAACCGGCTTCTCCGTTTCCGGAGCCTCCTTTCCACTGACCCTGAGCCCCAATCAGACCGCAACACTAGCCGTGCAGTTTGATCCCACCACAGCAGGAGCGGTCACTGGGCAATTAACGATTACCAGCAACTCCTCCACCAACCCCTCGGCCGTCATCAGCCTGAGCGGGACCGGTGCAGCGTCCTCCAATGAAGTGAACTTGACCTGGGTTGCACCTACCAATTCTTCCGATCCGGTGGCTAGCTATAACGTTTATCGCGCCCCCAGCGGCGGCACTTCGTACCAGCAACTGAATACCTCCGCCGTCACACAAACTGCCTATACGGATACCACGGTGCAAAACGGGCAGACTTACGATTACATCGTGGAAAGTGTCGACGCCTCCGGCCTCACGGGCGTGCCGTCAAACATTTTCGATGTGAGTGTTCCTTAACCCGGCGGGCTGAGAACTGATGAATGCGCAAGACCAATCTGGACGACGGAGGGGAGTTGATGGAGAGGCGTCCGAAAGAGTGGTGTTTCGAAATGGGACAAATCATGGTTTTTGGTCCCGGAGGCGACCCAGCCGGGCACACCCCGGGGCTTTGGGATGGAAACAGATGCAAAAAAGATCGGAAGCAGAGGCAAATGGGGGTATATTGGTTTGCAGCCGAAAGGCAAAACGGAAATTCCGGTTAGGTACTTTCGAAACCTTGTAAGAACTCCAGTGGGAGCGTAATCTGAAATAGTCGGCGAGCGAGCAAGTGCAGCGATGATGCCAGAGTTTGGGAGGGACGGTTCAAATGAGAAATATTCTATTTATTGTACTGCTATTTCTTTCTGCAACTGTAATTTGTGTAGCGCAGTCTCCGACAACACCGACTTTGATGCTCGCTGCCGGCAAATCCGGCATTGGCAGCAATGCAGAAGGCAGGGCGAGCAACTTCAAATTTCAGATGGAGGCGAGCGGGTGGCCGCGCGCCGTAACCGCGGGAGAGACGATCTTCATGATGGGTTCGTGGCCGAACGGAAACAACCCGACGATCACCGACGACAAATCGAACACGTGGACATCGGCGATCTCCTGCAACGACGGCACCAATACAAACCATGGATTCTTCTATGCGATGAACGCCACGGCGAACACGTCGATGATCACAGAGACACACAGTTCAGCGATTGGCAACGGGGTCTTCGACTGGGCGCACTTCTACAACATGTCCACGACCTCGAGTGGTTTCGTTGATGGTTCATCGTGCAAAACCGGCGTGACGCCGTCGAGCAACAACGCTCCGAACATCAGCGGCACGGCATATACGACTGCGACAAGCGGAGACCTGATTTTGACCTGCGTCTACGTCGAGCAGAATCCGCTGGCGGCTCCGAACTCTATTTCGTCCATTACCTGGCCTGCTGGTTTTATGGGGCTGAGTGAAGATACGACCTACGGTCACGCCTGTGCTTATGGCGTGCAGACCACAGCAGGGTCGTTTACGCCGACTTTCACCGTCGCACAGGGCACGCATAACAGTTTTACGATTATGTCTGCCGCTTTCAAGGCTGGATCTGGGGGCACGGCTCCGGGGAACGGCGCTTCGATACTGCTCTCCGAGATGCATTATACGGCTGCTGCCGGGAATACGGATACCGTTTACCTGCCTTGTCCGAGCGGCACGACAAACGTCACTGTGTTGGACGACGTGTGGGACATGACCGCAATTACTGACAGCAATTCCAATAGTTGGCAGCATACACCAACGCAAGCGAACTTTGGATCCATCTATTACGTCAATAGTCCGACTATCACAGCAAGCACGTACCAAGTTAAAATGACCTTCGACTCAGGCGGAAACTGGGATCTGATCGGTTTGTTCTGCATCGGCAACACCAGCGGCATCGATACGGCGGCGACGGCACAGAACAGCTCGACGCTTGACGGAGCACGCACCGGAACTGCAATGAACATGGGACCTGAGTCTGGCAACACCATAGTCGACGCTCCAAGTATCGGCACATCGGTCGCCGGTGACCTGGTACTGGATGCCGGGCCAATTGGCGTCGGCCCGGCGACGGGATGTGTTTCCGGACAATGCGTGTTCGATTACGTAGGATCGACTACCTGGTCAAACGGGGACGATAATTCCTACTCAAACGGTGATTTCATGGCCCACCAGTACGCCATCACCGCGAGCACTGTGGACTTCGAATTCAACATCGTTGATACCGGGGCATATTGGGAGGGCATGGCCATAGCGCTCAAAGCCGGAAGCTCGGCTCAGGGCCCAGCCCCACCCACGGATTTGACTGGGACTGTCACCGCCCAGTGACGCTCCCTTTGAATCACACGCCATACCGCTGATGCAGGCACATTACACGGGTCGGCTCGTTCTGCTGCACGCGCACACGCGTTTTCCGATTCGAACCGCAGATCGCAGCGTGACCGGACCGCTTGTTGCCCGCGTATCGCTTCAGATCACCATCGAGGCGACGGCAGCAGCCGGACTACAATCCGAACATGTACAATGCCCGCCCACCCGATATCAAGATAACTTGGTGGCCATCCACGGTAACTGAAATCGGAGGAGCCCATGTCTCGCCTCCCAGGAAAACCCGCCACAACTCGCGTCCGGTTGCCGAATCGATTGCAAAAGCGTACCCTCCTGATCCCCCGAATACGAGCCCCCCGCCTGTGGCGAGAAGGCCACTGTGGCCATAAGAAGGTGATTCTTTCTGGAGTGGACGAGAGCTTTCCCATAGTTCCCATTTTTTCGTCCCGGTCGCAGCGTCCAACGCTCGCACGACGCGCTGCTCCGGCACCACGTAGTTACCGCCCCAACTGCCTACGTAGTATCCAAGTTCGCCACGCTGTGGATTCGGGGATTTTGTGAATACTGAAGCACCTTCGGTGGCCGGGACAAAAAATGTTCGGGTTCTTGGGTCAAATGCTGTATTTTGCCAGTTGATGCCCCCCCCAACACCGGGTCTACTTGCATGGCCCGTGGCTGAACTCTCGGCGTCAGAGGTGAGGATTGGACGTCCCGCCGAATCAAGACCTTTCGCCCAGTTCACTTCGACGAAAGGCACGCCTACGAGAAACTGACCGTTCGTTCGGTCGAGTACATAGTAGAATCCATTTCGATTTGCAACACAAAGCACTCGACGCAAGACGCCGTTGATCGGGATGTCGGCGAGGATGGGAGTCTGGACTGCATCCCAGTCGTGTTCATCATGAGGAGTGAATTGAAAATACCATGCCAGCTTGCCCGTGCTTGCGTGCAAGGCAAGGATGCTGTTAGCGAAAAGGTTGTCGCCTGGCCGAACATTGCCCTGGAGACCGGGAGCTGGATTGCCCACACCCCAGTAGATCAAGTCCAACGATGGATCATAACTCCCCGTGATCCAGGTTGGTCCACCACCGGTTCGCCATGCATCGTTCTTCCACGTGTCATGTCCGAATTCGCCGGGACCCGGGATCGTGTCGAACTTCCACTGTTGCTGGCCAGTTTGTGCGTTATAGGCAGCCAGAAAGCCACGAGTCGGGTACTCGCCACCGGCAACACCAACGACAACCGAATTGTTGACGATGAGCGGCGCCCCTGTCATGCTATAACCGTCAGACGTCTTACACACCTGAGATTTCCAAATCCCAGTGCCGGTGTTGGCATCAAGAGCAACCAAGTAACAATCGAGAGTGCCGTAGAACAACGTGTTGCCTAAGACGGCGAGCCCTCTGTTCGTTCGAGAGCAGCATAACGGCAGCTTATCAGGCAAATCTCGACTGTACCGCCATCTTACCGCGCCGGTCGCAGCATCAAGAGCAATGACATTGTTTGGCGGTTCCACCGTGAAAATGGCCCCGCCAACAACAATCGGTGTCGATTCATTTCTGTCTGCCTCGACTGTGTTGAATTGATGAACCCATCGAACCCGAAGTCGTGAAGCATTCTCACGGTTGATTTCGGTCAATGGCGTGTAGCGATGCCCATCAAGAGAGCCTGAGTAGGTCAACCATTGGTCCGTTCTGCTGCCAGGGTTGCGGATTTCGTCACTACTCACCTGGATGTGTAATGGAGGCAATTCATCCGCTTGCGTCTCGGAGTAACGGGGTTGTAAAGTCCTCAGATAACCGACCACCTGCCAGCGCTCCTGGATGGACATTGGGAGCCCAGCCATGCCCGTTTGAGGAATACCGTCTCGCACGACCTTGTAAATAGCAAGGTCACTGTCACCGTGGCTGAATCCGGAATGATTCAGGGCGGGTCCAACTCCTCCGGTTCCGTCCTTACCATGACAGACTGCACACCGTGCCACAAAGATCCGTGCGCCGCTTTCATGATCATCGCGGGAGACAAGGGGATTCAAGACCGCGCCTTGCAGGCTAAAGCTCATATTGGCAAAGCCTTCCATACTGAAGCCACCCCGAACGTGCGTCATGAACCAAAGTTCGCGCCATGACAAGTCAGGAACGCGGCCTTCCGCCTTTTCTGCAAATAGCTTCGCGCGCCATGCTACCGCCACGCTCTTCGATCCTTTTGTGAGTGATTTCAACGTGAAGGCTGCCGCTATAGCGACACCAATTACGATAACAGCGGCAACGCCCACTAGGCGCGCGCGTCGCTGTTTCATGGTTATATCCCCCTATTTTCATTGATTCGATTGAAGTATTCGCAGGTCCCGAACCGCATTTCGGAGTGTTAACCGAAGACTCAGGCATGACCTACTAAAACCGCCTGTATAGGAATTCGCTGTTGCCGCACTTGCGCGACTATATGCCGCACTCAACACATACGCCCAAGAGGCTGGAATCACGTGAGCGAGCGGATTATCGCCGTGTGCGGCCTGTCGCCGAGGGCATGATACAGCGGAGTGTGCGGCTGATCGTCGCAGAAGCGGCGAAGCAATTGGTGTGGCGGCGGGTGACAAGGGCAGGTCACTGTGTCAGGCAAGCTGTTCCGAAGGACAAGGATCTCCGGAGGCTATAACGGATGGCAGCAGCCGAAAGCCCGAACTCGTGGAAAGGATTTAGGGCGTGTTAACACTAATTGCGTTTCCATGATATTGTGAATAGCTGGAGATCACCGAGACGCAGTTTCAACGCATAGAGACGGAGTTGCCGCGGCAGCGCGGCAACGTGAGAGTGACGAATCTGCAGTTTCTCAACGCGCTGCTTTATGTAGCCGAACAGGGCTGCAAGTGGCGTGGCTTGCCCAAGCGTTTTGGCACTTGGCACACCGTCTATACCCGCATGAACCGTTGGTCCAAGAACGGGGTTCTGGACCAGGTCTTTGAGCGCTTGCAGAAAGAACAGATTATCCGCATCAAGATTGAGGCCGTCAAGATGGACTCGACCATCGTCAAGGTGCATCCCGACGGCACTGGGGCGTTAAAAAAAACGGTCCTCAAGCCATCGGAAAATCCCGCGGCGGATGGACCACCAAGATTCATATGGTTGCCGCGAATGCGCGAACGGCTATAACCTTTGCCCTCTCCCCGGGTCAGGCCTCTGATGCGGTCGAAGGACGGGAACTATTGGGCGGCATCGGCCCTCTGCCAGCGCCTCTGCACCTGATCCTGGACAAAGCCTACGAGGACGACCAAACCCGTCAACTGGCGCTGGATTTCGGCTTCATTCCCGTGGTTCCGCCCAAAAGTAATCGTCTCGAACCTTGGGAATATGACAGGGCTATGTACCGCAAGCGCAATGAAATCGAGCGCCTCTTCCGACGCCTCAAGGGCTTCCGCCGCATCTTCTCCCGCTTCGAAAAGCTCGATGTCCTCTTCCTTGGTTTCCTCACCTTCGCTCTCATCGTCGAGGCGCTCAGATAGTGTTAACACGCCCTAGGTGAGCTGCCAGCAAGCGCCTAAGCGAATAAAACCCGCCTGATCTCCTCTAAATCGCTGTCGGTTGCCCCATTTTGTGCCACTGCCATTTCAACGGCGAGGACTCCCATAGCCTTATATGCGTCTGAAATATCGGGCTGCCACTGAGATAACGCCTCAAACTCTCTTGAGACAACTTCCACCTCGCCACGTGATATTGGACCAGTAAGCGCCTGCACCGGTCCTAGTTTGAAAACATTTTCTATCGTGCCGATCACAATCTCGTGCAGAACTTCCATTGCTTGAGTATGGGGAAGCCCGGCCTTTTCCAAGCAACGCAGGCCAGCATAGATCGCAGCAGTCAGGTAGTTGCTCGCAAATACGCTGCCTGCGTGGTAGATTACTTTGCCTGTTTTATCAACCTCGAAGCTGCGGCCGCCTATTCTGACAACCGCCTCCTGCAAACAGGTAATAGCAGATTCATCTCCTTCAACCGCGCAGTATGTTCCATCAAAAGTGCTAACTTCCCGCGTTGGCTCCGCGAAGCTCTTTACTGGATGA
>Ga0326727_10009508_pt1 | contig 23878 bp, 17 predicted proteins | sample MB2enrmetagenome_FD_207643 | JGI IMG/M metagenome (GOLD analysis project Ga0326727, IMG submission 207643) | Lab enriched peat soil microbial communities from McLean, Ithaca, NY, United States - MB29MY | ecosystem: Environmental > Terrestrial > Soil > Wetlands > Peat | place: USA: New York... | reverse complement strand
TTCACGGGCCTTCGTAGTATCCATGGCGGTAGTGCTGGGCATGTCGGCGTGCGGTGGCTACACGGTCGGATTCATGTGGGTTACGGGCACGCAGTACAACCAGATCGCCGGCTTCAAGATTGACGATTACACCGGGAACCTGACCAACATGGTGAACTCCCCGTATTCCTCGGGGGGCTCCAACCCGGTGTCGATCGTGGTGAAGGTGGGCGGCAACTTTGTCTTTGTGGTGAACAAAGGCACGTTCAACTCCCACGGGGTCAGTAACGGCGACGGCAACGTCGCGGTGTTCGCCGTTGGCGAGGATGGCATTCTCACTTTCGAGGCGACCTACAGCACCGCGGGCAACACGCCGGTATGGGCGACGACGGACACGACCGGCAGCTTCCTCTATGTTCTGGATTCGCGCTCCCCGGCTTACGGGACCACCGTCAACGGAGTTCTCGACCTCAACGGCGACATCACGGTCTTCGCGATCGACCCGAACACGGGCCGGTTGCAGATTGTGCCGAACCAGGAGCAGAAGATCCCCCTGGGCCAGCCGGGCGCGGGACAGCAGTTGAATTACTTCGAGGTTGGCCCTGCGCCCACCATGCTGCGCGCCGGAGGCGCCTGCCTGTTCACGCTCGACTCGGGTGACCAGACCATCTTTCCGTATGGCATCGGCAGCTCCGGCCAACTGACGGTTGAGGCGAACTCCAGATACTACACCAACGCCGTCAACCTGACGTCGATCTATGTGAGCGGAAACTCCGTCTTTCTCACCGACGCGGGTTCGACCTTGTCGCCCGGCGGAGCGATTATTCCGCTGTCCGGGGGCGGCGCGGGTTGCTCTCTGAGCGCGCAGGCCGACGGCGAAGTAGCCAACCTGGTGCCGGCGGCGAACCTGGCCCAGACCTACCAGCCGGTGTACGCCATGACCAGTTCCAACAACAAGTTTCTTTATATCTTGAACCGCAACTCGACCAACTCGAACTACGCCAACAGTACGATTTCGGCGTTCGTGATCCAGTCGACCGGTGCGCTGGTGCCAATCTCCGATCCGGAGAACCCGTATCCGGTCGGCAATGGGCCGGACTGCATGGTCGAGGACCCGTCGAACCAGTACATTTTTACGTCCAACAGCAACGACGGCAGCGTGACCGGAAAGTACATCAACCAGAACACCGGTCAGCTCTCCGACCTGACGCGCGGGTCGACATTCCCGGCGACCGGTCTGGCAACCTGCCTGGCTGTAAGCGGAAATGTGGACTAGACTGCCGGGCCCTGGCAAGCCCGGATGGCCGGGCGCTGGATCGAGGCGGGCCCGTTTCCTGATGGATGAGGGCGGAAATGGATTTGCCCTGGAGCTATTGAATCGCATGAAGTGGAGACCGATGGGCCGCGCGGTGAAGGCCTCAATGTTGTCCCTGGCGCTGCTGCTCGGCGTCACCGCATGCAGCAACGACTACACCGTGTCGTATGTGTACATGACGACCGCGAAGACGCTGCCGCATGGCCTGATCAACGGCTATCAGGTGGATTACCAGTCGGGGACCCTGCTGCCGCTTGCCGACTCGCCGATCGACGCCGGCGGCCGGGACACAGTTGGCCTGGCGGTTGCGCCTAACCAGCTCTTCCTTTACACCGTCAATAACTTCGACTCCGACGTTACTGAATTCGCTATCGGGACCGACGGCAAGCTATATCCGGAGAATACCTACAACATTACCGGCAGCCTGCCGACGGCGGGCGCCATCGATGCGGCGGGCAAGTTCCTGTATGTGACGTTTACCTATCAGAACAATCCCCCCAGTCCGGGCTACCCCAACGGATCGGAGCTGTATACGCCGGCCAACCCCGGGCCTGGCGGCATCACCATCTTCCCCATCAACTCCGACAACTCGCTGGGTACGCCGACCACGGTGAATATAGGCCGGAATCCGGTGGGGATCGTGACCAGCAAGGCTGGCAACTTCGTTTACGTGATAGAACAGGATTCGGCGGTGACCGCGAACCTGCTGGGGTTCTCGGAGAACCCCACCTCCGGAGCGTTGACGCCTCTGCCCGGGGTCACGATCAACGCCGGCAACGTGCCGTCGACCGGCTTCGCCAGCGGAACGAATCCCAGCGGCATCCTCGAAGATGCGACCGGCAGCCATCTCTATGTCACTGACCAGACCCTGAACCAGGTGGCATGGTACTCGGTGGGGGCGAACGGGGTTCCCATCCCGCTCGGCACAGTGCCGACCGATGCAGGGCCCATGGGCATGTCGTTCGATCTGGACGGCAAGTATCTTTATGTGGCAGCGTACAGCGCCAACACCCTCGACGGGTTCACCATCGGGGCGAATGGACAGCCGGCGAGATCGACCGTGGCCGGCGCGGTGCAGACCGGGACAGGGCCGACCTGCGTGACCGTCAGCGGCGCTCCCAGCAACGCCAACCCCATCCACGCGGTTTATCTGTACACGTCCAATGCGCTCAGCAACAACCTTACCGGCGAGCAGTTGAACGAACAGGATGGCAGTCTTGACCAGATCCTCGGAATGCCATTCAGCGGCAGCGCCCTGCCCAGCTGCGCGGTGACGGTGCCGGCTTTTCCGTTGCGGAACTATTGAGAGCGACGGCAGATTTGCGATCGCGCGGGAGAGAAGCATCGGGCGAGATATGATTTTCAGCAGGCGGCTTTAGAGCTGCCGGACGAAGGAAGCACATGAATCTGCGAAACATCAGCCGTTTGGCGAAGGTCTCGATTGTATCTCTCGCGGTGGCTCTCGGACTGTCGTCCTGCAGCCTCGACTATGTTGCCGGGTACGTGTACATGACCACGGCGAAGACTAGTCCGGGTGCGATCGATCAATACTCGGTCGACTTTCAGACGGGCGCTCTGGGACCGATCGGAACGCCGGTCGCCACAGGCAATAATCCGACCCGGCTGGTGGCAACTCCCAGCGGCAAGTTCGTCTACGTGGTCAACACCGGAGACTCGACGGTGCAGGAGTTCGCCGTGCAGGGCGACGGGACGCTGGCATCCAAGAACGTTTACAAGACAACTGGTTCCGTGCCCACCGCGATCGCCATCGACCCCCAGGGGGCCTTCCTCTACGTCACCTGCACCTACCAGCAGGGCAACTCCGGACCGGGCGCGGTCACCATCTTCCCGGTGAACCCGGACAACTCGCTGGGTACGCCGTTGACTCAGAACGTCGGCATTAATCCCGTAGGAGTCACGGTCAGCTACTTTAACCACTTTGTGTATGTGTTGGAGCAGCAGACGTCGACCTCGGGGCTGATCCTGGGCTTCTCGCAGAACACCACCACCGGAGCGCTGACGCCGGTTCCCGGCACCACCGTCTCCGCGACCAGCCCGACGGTGGTGACCGGCTTTGCAGCCGGCGTGGTGCCCAGCGCCATCGCGGAGGAGCCGACCTCACGGTTCTTATATGTCACCGACCAGGCGGCCAACCAGTTGATCGGGTACACGGTGCTGCCTTCGGGCGCGCTGCTGCCCATGGTCAATGGGCCCTTCGCGACCGGACTGTTCCCCATCAACCTGGTGATCGACCCGCAGGGAACGGTGATGTACGTCGTCAATTACAACGCGAATACGGTGGAAGGCTATGCCATCGACGAGGCCACCGGTTCACCGTCGGCCGCGGCGGGCGCCTATCAGACTGCGCTGGGCGCGGGCCCGACCTGCGCCGCCATCGATCCCGCGCTTGGCGTCTATCTCTATGCCTCCAACAGCCTGGACAACACGATTACGGCGGAGCGGCTGAATCCGAGTACGGGCGGGTTGTCGACGGTGCAGAACTCTCCGTTCAGCGGGTCGGGACAGCCGACCTGTGTCGCCGTGGTGCCCAATGGGGCCCACGCTTCGCAGCTCATTCAACCGTAGCCCACCCGATGGATTGGCAGTCGTGACGAAAGCCCCACAGCGGGGCTTTTGTTACATGGGGGCGGCCCTCCGGATTTCGGTTCGGGAACAAAGCGGTGATGGTTTGCTACCCTTGTTGCGCAGTCGTGGTCTGATTGGTATAAGGTGTGCCATGAGAATCGCGATCTTGGTTCTGCTGCTCGGGTGCGCAGCCTCGGCCATGTGCCAGTCGGCCACGCCCAGCCTGCTCAGTACGCAGCCGCCCAGCGCGTTGGCGGCCCGGAACGCGACTCCCAAGTCCAGGTTCCTGACCATCAAGTCCGCCCCGGTACCGAAGTCAATTCCCACCCAATGGCCCGACCTGTATTTGCACGCCATCCCTGTTGAGTGGCCTAATTTCAATTTGACGCCTGTCCAAAGCGGCGCGCCGACTGCGTCGCAGCCTTTGGCGAAGCTGTCTCCAGCTAAGTGACCCCTGACAAATAGACTCGGTCCGGTATCAGGGCGCTTGTGCGGCCGGGCTTCGCCGCCGCAAGATGGCCTTGCGCGCGGGCTTTTCCACGAAGTGCATCGCCGCGATGGCCAGCAGCAGCGCGGCCGCATAGGATATCCACGGGTCCAGCGCGGCCACATGCAGTCGCTCCGGCACGCGGTAGTGGCGAAGCAGGTTGATGAAGTTGAAGTGCAGCAGAAACAAGGCATAGCTGGCCTGGCCCAGCCACTCGATCGGCTTCCACGCAAACGCCGCGGCAAAGATGTTGCGCCCGCTCAGGCCGATCGTCAGCGCGGCGAACAGCGGCACCAGCAGGCCGCCATGCATCAGGATGTACGGCACATGGCTGACCGCGGTCGCGAAGAATATGGCGAGCACGATCAGGCTGGCTCCCGCGACCAGAGCGCGCTGACGCCTTGTCAGCGTCAGGCCTGTCTGGAGTTTAGCCAGCACAATGCCGGCCAGGAAGATGCACGCGTAGGCCAGTGGAGTGTACTTCAGCGTGCGGATCCATACTCCGGTGCTATAGCGGTCGGCCGGCGCGGGCAGGTGGTCGGGGTTGAGCCATAGATAGAGTGTGTGCGGGACCAGCCCCAGCGCCCAAATCCCCAGCAGCAGCGCGATCAGGCGCGCGGGCTGCCTGGGCCAGGGCAGGCGAATCAGCCAGGGAAACGCGAAGTAGAAGGCAGCCTCGCAGGAGAGCGTCCAAGCGACAGTGTTCCAGAAGGTGGCGAGCGCGGGACTCCAGCCCTGCAGCAGCAGCGGGGTCAGGACGAGCCCTGCCCAGAACTGGCCATGGGGGCGCGCGTGCCACTCGTCGGCGAGCATCACGAACGAAATGGCCAGCGAGAGCAGGTAGATGGGATAGAGACGGGCGAAGCGGGCGCGCCAGAAGTCGCGCTTCACCAGCGGCGTGGGCCGGTCGGCGTAGTTGTAGGCAAGGATGAAGCCGGAGAGCAGGAAGAAAAATCCGGGGAAGACGTAGGCGTTGTCGATGACCGGATAGAGAACCCCCATGTGCGGCGGGGTGAAGTGGAAGAACATGATGTTGATGGCGAGCAGGGTGCGCACGCCGGTGAGCGCGGGCAGAGGCGGCTTGCGCGGCGCTGCCACGGATTGCACGAAGACTGGGGCCGGGGCGTCGAGGGTCAGCAGGGCGTCGGTCACTCTATCCAGTTTAGATGAGGATCTAGGTGCAAACGGCAGACGAAAATCCGCCCGAGTTGCGGCACTTCGTCTCAAACCCCAATGTGTATGGGAAGTCGACTTGCAAACGGAAGAGCATCGAGAGTTCAGGGCGTGACCAGCGATCCCGGTGGCTCACCCTGGATGACGCGCACGAAGAACGATGTTCTATTGCTGTCCGCACGGCACCTGACGATACGCGATAGCCTCAACTTTATAGCCTTTGGGCGGCTCGAACAGCGCCGGGTCCGGATCTCCGCGCTGCAGATTGGATAATTCTTCGCGATCCAATCCATACTTGGGACCGCTGGTCACCTTAAGCAGATCCAAATCGAATTCTTTGGATTTCCAGAGTTCAGACGTCAATTCCGGAATGTCGGACGGCTCAATGCTTTCGAGTGGCGTCATGGTCCATCGCATGCCATATGCGGCCAGGCCGTTGATTTCCTTCTGGCCAAGATTCTCCGACACCACGCGCGCCTTGACCCGCTTATCCGTTGAAACGGCCATGGAGGCAATCGTCTCCAGCTTCCCTTCCCCAGGCGAGGCGGGGATCTTGTGCCAATCATCGTCGGTCGGAAAACTGAATTGATTCTGCCCATGCTCGTCCGCCCAGCAGCCTTTACGCCCTGGCCAATACGGCCATTGCCCCAGGGTGGCCATTTGATTATGCGGACCCCAGGTTAGAGTCTGCCGTTTGGCCTCGTCCTGTACAAGAACCGAACCGTTCCCGAATTCTTCATAGATTCTTCCTTGCCGGTCGCGGGCAAGCACTATCGCGGAAACGGCATTCGCCGAGGAGCCATCCGGTTGAATTCTATTTACCGTCCTGGTCAGATGGGCCGTATAGGGCGCAACTTCCGCAGCCTTGACATGGTTGTCGTGTTGCCAGAAGAGTAGGACGGCCGCCGCACAAACTGCCGTGAATGCCAGGACTACAGACCAACCGCGCATGATCTTGCCCATAAGTTGGCGGTAACCGCAGATAACGCGAGAATTGTATGCCCAAGGATATGCGAACTCAAGGGGCGGGCGATATGCGTAGAATCTACGGCGTGACGAGGGATCCGAGCGGCTCGCCCTGGATGACGCGCACGATGTTGCCCGGTTCTTTCATGCTGAAGACCATCATGGGCATGTTGTTGTCGCGGCAGAGCGAGACGGCGGCGGCGTCCATCACCCTCAGGTTCAGGCGCAGGATGTCGGAGTAGGATATCTGCTGGAACTTGCTGGCGTCGGGGTGCAGCTTGGGGTCGGCGGTGTAGATGCCGTCGACCGAGGTGGCCTTGAGCAGGATGTCGGCCTTGATCTCCATGGCCCGCAGCGAGGCGGCGGTGTCGGTGGAGAAAAACGGGTTTCCGGTGCCCGCGGCGAAGATGATGACTCGGCCCTTTTCCAGGTGGCGGATGGCGCGGCGGCGGATGTACGGCTCGGCGACCTGGCGTATCTCGATCGCCGACATCACCCGGCAGAACAGCCCCAGCTTCTCGATTGCGTCCTGCAGCGCGATGGCATTGATGACGGTGGAGAGCATGCCCATGTGGTCGGCGGCCACGCGGTCCATGTCGATGGCCTGCTGGGCCACGCCGCGAAAGAAATTTCCGCCTCCAACGACGATGCCAATCTCGCACCCCAGAGCGTGAACGGCGGCAATCTCGGCGGCAACTTTGTGAATAAAGATGGCGTCGATGCCGAAGCCGGTGCCTGCGGCGAGGGCTTCTCCGGAGAGCTTGAGGAGGACTCTTTTGTACATGTCAGGAGTAAGTATCGCACGGGGTTGCGGGCCTGTCTGCAAGCCGGGGGCCGGGGCAGCCTTCGGACTCCAGCTTTCGCGGACCTTCCTTTCAACGCAACTTGACGCGTGGGCCGGGGTATAGCATGATGCGGCTTGGGTTCGAGACCGCCGAAAGAGAGAGGATTCCAACTATGCGCAAGACTGTACGATGGATGGTTTTATTGGTGGGGGTCGCGGCAGCGGCGCCGCTCGCTACCCAGGCTCAACAGGTCCCGGGGCCGCACCCGGCTTACCTGCACGCGCTCAGCGATCTGCGTGCCGCGCGTCACTACCTGAACGATGGATGGGCGTGGGAGCCGGTGAGGCGCGATGACAATGCTGCGATTCGAGAGATCGACGCGGCCATCGATGAGATCAAGAGGGCAGCGATCGACGACGGCAAGGGCGTCAACGACCCGTTCCCCATCGACCGCCATCTGAGCCCACATGATCGGTTCCGCAAGGCAAATGAGCTGCTGGCGGCAGCCCATCGCGATCTGGACCATGCGGAGGATGTTCCCGAATCGCGAGGATTGCGCAACCGCGCCATCGGGCATATTGATGAAGCGCACCGCATTGTGGACGCGGCATGGCGGACCGCTCACTGGGAGTAAATCGGGCCTACCAGGAACAATTTAAAGACTGCGGGCCCGCCGGATATCATCGACGGGCCCGCGCAGTTTGTGCCGCCTTTGTGGCTTACTTCTTAGGCAGTACGTTGCCTACCGTAACGTTGTCCGGGCCAAAGATCTTGATGTCGTCCCGGTTTGACTTGAGGTCGAGACGCAACTGCTTGCCGGCGGCAGCCGGGGCATTCACGGTCAGAATAGCCTCGCTATTCAAGGTGGAGTAAAGCCGGTTAAGCAGAGGGGTCAGCGATCCCGGGGCGAAAATACCCTCGTACAGGGCCGCGCCGCCGGTGTCCGCGACCAATTGAGAGAAGTTCTGCTGTCCCTCGAGCTGTCCCCCGGGGCTCCGGTTTGGGTCCGCGACGATGGGATCCATCCAGAAGAACGGGTAGGGAACGACGCCGGCACGCTGCAGCAACTGGGATGCTCCCTCAACATCGGGATTCAACTGATCGCCCGCCTGCGCCTGGCCGTTGCCGCGCGTAATCCCATCGGTAAACACCAGCACGGCGCGCAGCTTGGCCGGGTCCCCGTCGGGCCAGTGGGCAGCCAGGTTGCGCAGACACTGGAACGGGTTTCCGTTGTCGTTCTTCGGGTTCGCTGCTTCTTCCCGGGTCTTCGCGATCAGCGCCTTGCCGGCGAGGTCTCGGTCTGTCGTAAACGGCTGGACGACCTTCACGTTGCCCTGCAGCAGCCAGCCCACACCAATCTCCACATTCGGCGGGAGGTCGGCGAAGAACTTCTTGATTTCGTCAAACTGCCCGCCGGCGCCGAGCATCTCCTCGGAGTCGAGCAGCACCATCAGCTGGAGCACATGAGGCCCCTTCAATACCGGCTGAAAGTCGGTCATCTCGACCGTCTTTCCACCCAGCTTAATCTCGCCGACGTCGGCTTTGGTGAGCGGAGGGAGGGCCTGGGCCGTCTCGCCCTTCTTCAGCTTGGCCGGCACGGCGCGCACGACGATCATCGTCGGGGTCTGCGCGATGGCGAGCGGCGCGAGAGCGGAGAAGAGCAGCACGGCGCAGGCCGCCGCGGCCAGCATGCGGACTGGACGACGCGATGTGGATTTGCATTGCAATTTGCAGATGAGTTCCGGGGTCATGGCAGGCTCTCCTGTAGCCTTACGCTTCACGCAGACGAGCGGATGGATCGGCTCAAACAGCGTCGAAGCGTGCCAGTCCACTATACCGATGGCGGCAAATCGATGGCAAACGCCAAGCTTTGACGCGCACCAGGGGGCCGAGGGTGGGCGCGATGGTATAGTTCTGCGGTGAACGTCGTGGGTGAGCAGGCTGGACGTAGCCGGCGCGGGGCGCTGCGAGGCGGCGCGCGCTCGGTCGCTCCCGCGTGTGTTGCGCTGTACCTGGCAGCGGTGCTTGCCCTGCTGCTGGCCATCCTGCACCGCGATGACGGTGTGTTCACCTACACCCTCGACGACCCGTACATTCACCTTGCGCTTGCCGCGAACCTTGCTCATGGCCACTACGGGATCAATCCCGGCGAGGCGTCGTCGCCGTCGTCGAGCATTGTTTGGCCATTTCTTCTGGTACCGTCCGCAGGAAGCGCGTGGGGGATGTTTCTGCCGCTGGCCTGGAACGTGCTCTTCTGCGGCATCGCCGCGTGGCTGCTCGGCCGCATCGTCGATGGCTGGGCAGGCCAGACGCGCGCCAACATGCGTGCTCAGGACAACGTCGCTAAATGGCGCTGGATGGGAAAACTGGTGGTTGCTGTGGGCTTGATGCTGGTGGCAAATCTGGCGGGCCTGACCTTCGTCGGCATGGAACACGGTCTGCAGGTGCTGCTGGCCATCACCTGCGCCGCGGGAATGATGGAGGCATTTGCCGGCCGGCGGATGCCCGCGTGGTGTCTGTGGGCCGCGGTGCTGGGCCCCATAGTGCGCTACGAAAACTTCGCGCTGATGGCTGCGGTCGCGATCGCGCTGTACGGACAGGGACGCGGTCGCGCGGCGGCGCGCGTGGTCGCGCTCAGCGTAGTTGGCCCGGCGCTGTTTTCCATCTTCCTGGTCTCCCGCGGACTGCCCGCGCTGCCGACTTCGGTGCTGGTGAAGGCCAGGGCGTATTCGCAGCAGGGCAACGCGGCAATCGCGATTCTGCGTAGCCAATATCTGGCGCTCCACACCAGGATGACGATCCCCGAGTGGTGGGCGCAGGCAGCGGTCGGGGTCATATTAATAGTGCTGGCGATGCTCGCGAAGCAGCGGGTGCGGCGGTTTGTGCTGCTGGGCGCCACGTTGGCGGCCGGGCTGCAACTGGCGCTGGGGCAGTTCGACTGGTTTCATCGTTACGAGGTTTACGCCATCGTCTTCACCGCGCTGGTGGCCGCGCAGGCGCTTGTCTCGATGCGGCTGCATTGGCGTTATCTGGCGATCGCGCTGTTCGCCATCGCGTGTCCGTATGAACTGGCACTTTGGGACACGCCCGCGGCCGCCGCCAACATCTATCAGCAGCAGTATCAGATGCACCGCTTCGTGGCTGACTTCTATCGCGGCAACGTCGCGGTCAACGACCTCGGATGGGTAAGTTACCGTCGTCCCGCGGGAGTGTACGTGCTCGACCTGTGGGGGCTGGCATCGCCCGAGGCCTCGCGGCAGGAGCGCAAGGATGCCGCCTGGCTGGACGCGATCGTCCGCGAGCACGGCGCCGGCCTGGCGATTATCTATCCCGACTGGTACGACGAAGGCGCGCCCGACGACTGGCAGCCGCTGGCGACGATGTGCATTCGCAGTCCGTTCACGTCGATCTCGCGCCCGTGCGTGGTCTTCTACAGCACCCCGGTGGGAGACGCAGGGCTGCTGACCGCCGAGATGGCGGCATTCGCACGCACCCTGCCCGCCGGCGTCAAGATGACCCTGGGTAAGGATTCGACGGACGACGATGAATAAGCAACAGGCGTTTTCTCGACCGAGGTCAAGTGCGGCTGACGACGGGGGCCTTCCCCTTGGACGCATCGAATCCGAGCGCTGCCTCCAGTCGCCGCCTCCAGCCATCGGTATGGAACTCGGTGAGAGATGCTATCCCGTAGGCGTAGGCAAGCACGACCGCCAGGATGCAAAGGGCTTCAACGATATGGCCAGCGCTGGGGACCCATCGTCCGTCTCCGACGGCCAGAGCGGTGAGCAGAATGAGAAATGGCGTGTGCACGACGTACAGCGTGTAGGAGAAACGGGCAAGTTCGTGGCTCAGCCGCACACCCAGGGAGCGCCGCACTGGCTGCGTGGCCGATACCACCACCCACAGCATCAGAAAGGTGAAGAAGGCGAGGATGTCGTCGACCACGAATCCGGGAAGCGCTTTGAACTTGATCAACGCCAGGAAGATCAGAACGTACGCGATACCGCAGACCAGCCGCGCCGTGTTCCCAATCCTCAGCCGGGGCACGAAACATAGCGCCATTCCTGCCAGCCAGATTGCAAACCCATTCAGCAACGGCCTGGGAAGCAGCAAAGCGATCGACAAGAAGAGGATGACGTAGACGACCCGCGCCAGCGGTGCGACCCTGGACGTTGCTGAATGGTAGACGGCGAGCAGGCCCAGCGGGAAGAGCATGTAATACCAGAACTCGTTGGCCAGACTCCAAAGGGCGCCATCGGAGCCGAAGTCCGGCGCGGCAATGCCCTGCAGGAAGAACAGGTTTTCCAGGAAGACCTTGAAGTTGAGGGTCGGTGCGACGGCCGGGGTCATGTGGTTGTAGAGGGCGCCGCCGTACAGGGCCGGGGCCAGATGAAAATGAAGCCCCGTACGGTCCCACAGCGCGCACAGGATGAGTCCGGGCAGCAGCACGACCCATAGCCGCATCAGCCGGTGAACCAGGTATCTCAGCCAGCTCCAGGTCCCGCGTTCAAGCATGCGGAAGACGCTTCCGCTGACCAGATATCCGCTGAGCATAAAGAAGATGATGACCGCCTGGTGTCCCGCCACCGTGATGAGGTAGGGAAGCGCGAACCACTGCTTATGCGACGGAAGGTCGGGGTAGTCAATGAAAAGAGCGTTGCGCCAATGCTCGAGCAGGACGAGCACGGCTGCAAGCCCGCGCATAAGATCCAGCAGGGCCGAGGCTTTGGTTCCGGGATTGCTCGATTGCGCTTGAGAGATGACGGCCCTCGTTCGGAGTTGAAGGATCTGAGTTCAGTGCGTCGCTGTTCCAGGCGACCCAACCCATTTTATGTGGGGCCGGCTTGCTCATCGGACCGAGCCGCGCTTTCAGGAGTGGGAGTGGTGCTCTTCGACCGCGGGCTTGGCCTTTCTGCGGCTCAGCACGAAGCTCCGCCGCGTGCGCGCGCGTTCGCTGGCGTGGTCGATCTTCTTCCAGAACCCCACAAAATAGTCGGTCGCCGAGATGATCGACACGATGGTCATCCAATAGATCGCCCACAGGGCAATCATGTGCACCGCGATGATGAACCCGCCCCAGCTCCAGTAGTCCCAGCGGTGGGACAGGATTGCAGCTACCACCGACACGATCTGGATCACTGTTTTCAGCTTGCCGATGTCCGAGGCTTCAATGGTGAAGCCTTCGGAGGCGGCAATGGAGCGCAGGCCGGAGACCAGGAATTCGCGGCCGATGATCACCACCGCAATCCATGGAGGCACGATGCTCGGGGTATAAGCGACCAGGATGATGTAAGCCGCCGTAACCATCAGCTTATCCGCCAGCGGATCCAGCAGCATGCCCAGCGTAGTGATCTGATGGCGCTTGCGCGCCAAATAGCCGTCCAGACCGTCGGTGATCGAAGCCAGAATGAAAACCGCGGAGGCGAGCAGCTCCTGCCGCCCACCCAGCAGGCCGTGGGTCGCCGGGTTCGCCGGGAAGGCCGGCGACAGGATCCAGATCAGCAGCGGCACGCTGGCGATGCGGCTGACGGTAATGGAGTTGGGCAAGTTCATTGGCTTCGCTGCGGCGTTGCGATCGCTGCATGACGGCCTTGGGCCGGAGCCTCCAGCAGGACGGAGGCCCGGAACGAAGCATAGGCAGACACTAGCATTTTGCCACACTCTGAAGACCGAGAGGTGCGCTCGCGGGTTGAACCGGACGTTCAGTAGCTGTCGCTCCCGGAGCATCGTGCAGCGCCTGCGGCCGGCTCCGCCCGCGCTGTCACCTCTGTTTTTGGCCTCGTAAACCATAGGTCGCGCGTGGTAGATTTGCAGTTGCGCGAAGCCTTTCGCTCCCGGGCCGGTCTCCCATGTCGCTCTCCATTCGCTTTTTCCGGCGCACGGTTTTCCTCAGCTTCTTCTTACTCTCCGGCCTTTGCGCCGCGCAGCAGCAGTCGACGCCGCAGTTCAACGTGCCCGAGGTGGAACTGACCTACGGCCGGGTCACCAGCCTCCTGGCCGGTAGCTTCCAGCCGTCCGGGACATCGGCAGACATCTTCTACATCGACGCGGCTACGGTCAGCGGCACGGTCTCTTCGGTCACCGCGGGCGAGTTGCTCAACAACCAGGGCTTCACCAACTACAATTTCAACCGGATCACCTTCACCGACGTCTCTGACGTCGTCGCCACCCTGGGCGACTTCAATAGCGACGGACACACCGACTACGCCTTCGCGCTGACCCCGTCCGGCTCCAACAAGAACTACCTCTGCGTTTACTATGGCACCGGCCTTCCCCTTGGCAACTCTTCCTACAACGGAGGCTCCATTCCCAATGCCTATCCGCCGGTCGGTGGGGAGAGCGGCTGCATGACGTTTCAGGTTTACGGAAGTCTCCCGCCGGTCTTCTCCTATATCGCTGGCGCTTCTCTCGTGAACGGCCAGCCACCGGCATTGATCCTCGAAGACAGCGCCAACAATTACCTGTATATCTTAGCCAACAACGGCCAGACCGGAGTCAATGGCACGCTGACCGGATTCACCATCAGGTCCACCATCGCCCTGAACCCGGCCGATGGCGCCGGCCCCCTGTATATCGGCGACTTCAACCACGATGGCAACATCGACTTCATCGTCAATGGCCAGACCGGCAACTCGGCGACCGTCTATTTTGGCAACGGCGCAGGCGGCCTCCTGGCACAGTCGCGCTACACCTTCTCCAACAACGTCCACTCCATGCTGATGCAGGACATGGACGGCGATCGCATTCCCGACATGGTGGTCGAGGGCGACAAGGGCATTATTGAGGTTCACAAGGGCAACGGCACCACCGTCAATACCTTTGCATTGAACAGCGAAGGCGGCACCGCGGCCGGGGCCAACGGCTTTTCGGGCAACGGCGGCCACCTCGTGGCCATCGACCCCAACACGCTCAACATTCTTACCACCACGCCCATCGGGCTCAGCGTTCTCGAACGCCAGGGAGGCAGCCCTCCTTTCAACTACGTGCTGAAAGCGATCTACGACATCGGCCCAGGGCGTTCCTCATTCGCGCTGGCGAGCATCCTGGGCAACGGCGTCCTCGATCTCGCTGTCGACTCTCCCGAAGGAGTGGCCATCGCGCCCGGAGACGGCAACGGCGGATTCGTTACCTCCCAGGCATTTACTACCCTGCAGCCTGCGCTCAGCGCGACCGTCGGCAAATTCAGAAACGCCCCCAGCAATCCCAAAGGCTATCTGGACGTGGTGGCAGCCACCGGCGCGACCCAAGCACAGTTGCTCACGGGCAACGGCGACGGGACATTCAACACCTTCCCCACGGTGACGAATACTTCCGGCGGACCGAGTGGTATTCCCGCGAGCGTATGGTCCAACATTCTCTCCGGCGACTTCAATGGCGACGGCAAGCTCGACATCCTCTACTCGCTGACTGGCTTGCCGCAGCCTCCGCCCAGCTCGCCTCCTATCGTCATTTACAGCCAGGACGGAAACGGAGATGGGACCTTTGGCTCCGCGCTGACCTACATCTATCAGAACTCTACGGGCAACAACGACAACAGCTACGTTGAGACGGCTGTAGGCGACTTCAACGGCGACGGGATAACCGACTTTGCCTTCAGCAACGCCGTTATCGATCAGTCAGAATTGAGCCAGAGCAACTTTGGTATCTTTCTGGGCTTTGCGCACTCGGACAGCAACAACACGCAGTTGAGTCAGGTCGCGACGGGATTCTTCAAGACGGGACGCACCAACCAGCAGGACGTCGTCTTCCAGCAAGGCGCGAGCTTTATCCCGTTCAAGAACCCGCAGGACCTGACCGGGAAGAACTATACGCAGGAGCCTGCGCTGACCGGGGCCGCCGCACCGTACTATCCCGCCACGGTCCTGCTCGCCGACGTGGATGGCGATGGCAATGGCGACTTGGTGGTGGTCTATTACAACTCCGCTTACAATCCGGTCGACGCGACTCAGACCACGCCCAATCAGGTCTATATCTGGTGGGGCAACGGGGATGGGACGTTCAATGCCACACCGCTGGTGCTGACGGTCAACCGCAATTACTATTTGGGCGCGGTGGCGGACATGAACGGCGATGGCCTGCCCGATTTAGTCCTCAGCGACGGATCGCTGGTCGGCATCCTTTACAACCAGGGCGGCCGCAGCTTCGGCACCGAGGAGCACTTCCTGGCCGGGCAGGGCATCAACTCGCTCTCGATTCAGGACGTCAACGGCGATGGCAAGCCCGACCTGATCGTCGCCAACGGCGGCGCGACCATCTCGAATGCCGTCGCGCTCGGCGGCCGGACTGCGTCCTCCCTCAGCCTCGCCGCCAACCCGGACGTGAACACCGGAGGCATCACCGCGCTGCTGAATAACGCCACCTCCAAGCCCACTTCAGGAACGCTGGCGGCATCGCCGGAGCCGAGCATCTATCCCACCAGCTTTACTCTGACCGCAACACTGACCCCAAGCCCCGGCGTGCCCCCACCCACGGGCCCCGTCAACTTCTCCATCGATGGCGCGTTCGTCGGTTCCAGCCAACTTGTGCCGGGTACGACCACCAGCTCCGCAACCTGGGTGGTCCCAGCAGGCAATGGCTATGCGAGCGGCACGGTACACACGCTGACGGCGAATTACCAGGGCGACCCCTACAACTCCCCGATCACGCTCAGCGGCTCGCACAACATCCTGGGCGGCTCGACCACCACCTCAATTTTCATGTGCGTCGGGCCCACAGCTGCATGTCCCGCTCCGCCCGGGGCTCCCGGTACGTTTCCGCCCTACTCGCCCAGCCTGACCATGTACTACGGGCAGATATGGAATGGCTATATTCAGGTCGTCTCCAACGGCGGAGGCACACCCACGGGCAACCTCGAACTTATCGACACTTACACCGGTGCCGCGCCAGCCCCGCCGAACCCGATCTGCACTTTGGTCCTGGGCGTCACGCCGGCGTGCCCGATTAGCGTGGGTACAACTCAAGGCACGTCCGTTGGTCTCAATGTCCTTACCGGGTACTATCCGGGAGACGCGATCAACCTGCCGTCAACCTCGCTCCCGACCGCGATCACGGTGCTGCCGGACACCACCACGGCGACCCTCGCTGGCACGCCTGCCTCTTCACCCGCGGGCCAACCTGTCACCTTCACCGTGACCGTCACCGGAAACTACGCCGCACCCAACGGCCCGGTCGCCTTCACCTATGGGACCACCGCACTATGTCCACCCGCGAATCTGGTTCCCAGCGCCACCGGCCTCAGCAGCACGGCCACCTGCACTACTTCTGCGTTGCCCGTCGGGACCGATACGGTTACAGCCAGCTACGCAGCGACCATGGACTTTGGCGCCGCCAGCGCGACCTTCCAGGAGACCATCACGCAGCCGGGCGCGCCCAGCTTCACCATCGCCGTTACTCCCAACCCGGTCACCCTGGGAGTGGGAAATGGTGCGGTCCTGACGGTAACGGTTGCGCCGCTAAATGGCTTCTCGCAAGGCGTGAATCTGGGGTGCGCCAATCTGCCGACTGAGGCGACGTGCAGCTTCGCCAATCCGGCCATCGCGGCGGGGGGTGGCTCGACGACGCTGATTCTGGATACCGCGGCGCCGCATAGCTGCGGCAGTACTCAGCCCTACTTCAACAGCGCCAGCGGCATGACCCCATTTGCGTTGCCTGCGCTGGCTGGCCTGTTCATGATCTTCGTTCCCGGCAAGCGCCGCTGGCTGCGCGCGCTGCTGGCCGTTGTGGTAGCTGCGGGAGCTGTCCAGATCGTCGGCTGCGGCAACTGCACCGACCTGGGAACGCGTCCCGCAACCTACACCATCCAGATCACCGGCAGCGCAGCCTCAGGCCCGGCCGCCACCCAGTCGCAGCCGGTCACCCTCAACGTCACAATTTAGCTGCTAGCTTCTACGCATACATCCCCCGTTGCCGGGCCGTATACGCCACGCGATCGATGGCCAGCATATAGGCCGCGATGCGGTTGTTGACGTTGTGGGTCTGCGCGTACGAGATCACGTCGTGGAAGCTCTCGGTCATGATCAGGTCGAGCCGGCGGTTGACCTCGGCCTCGTTCCAGAAGTAGCCCATGCGGTCCTGCACCCACTCGAAGTAGCTCACCGTGACCCCGCCTGCATTGGCCAGGATGTCCGGCAGCACGAAGATGTTCTTGCCCGCGAGGATATCGTCGGCCACCATCGTCGTAGGCCCATTCGCGCCCTCGCACAGGATGCGGCACTTCAGGTCTGCGGCGTTGCGGCTGGTGATCACGTTCTCGGTGGCCGCAGGGATCAGAATCTCGCACTCCCGCGTCAGCAGCTCCGCGGAATCAGCCGGCTCCGCGCCCGCGAACCCGGCGATCGTTCCCACCTCTGCCTTATGCCGCAGCAGCGCATCGATGTCGATGCCGGCAGGGTTATACAGGCCACCGTCGAACTCCGCGATGCCGATAATGCGGTAGCCCTTCTCATGCAGCAGCCTGGCTGCGTTCGATCCCACATTGCCGAATCCCTGCACGATGACGCGGCAGTCTTTGATCTCCATGCCCAGGTGCCGCAGCGCGTGATCGCACACCATCTGGATGCCCCGCCCGGTGGCTTCTGTCCGTCCGCGCGACCCGCCCAGATTCACCGGCTTGCCCGTCACCACCGACGTCACCGTCTGCCGTTGGTGCATGGAGTAGGTGTCCATCATCCACGCCATGGTCTGCTCGTTGGTGCCTGCGTCGGGGGCGGGCACGTCCTTCTCCGGCCCGATAAACTCCATCAGCTCGGCAGTGTAGCGGCGGGTCATCCGCTCCAGCTCGCCCTGCGACATGCTGTGCGGATCGCAGATGATCCCGCCCTTGGCCCCGCCAAACGGGATGTTCACCACCGCGCACTTCCAGGTCATCCAACTGGCTAGCGCGCGCACCTCGTCCAGCGACACATCCGGCGCATAGCGCACGCCGCCCTTGCACGGCCCGCGCGAGATCGAGTGCTGCACCCGGTAGCCGGTAAAGACCTCAATGCGCCCATCGTCCATGCCTACCGGGATATGTACGATCAGCTCGCGCGTGGGCAGGCGCAGCACCTTCCACATGCCTTCGTCCAGGTTCAGCTTCTTCGCGGCAAAGTCGAAGCGCGCCTCCTGGGCCAGCCAGGGGTTGGTCTCCTCTTCAAACGAAACCACAGGCCTGAACCCGGTCGTCTTCCTGCGCTCGGTTGCTTCCTTGCGTTCGGTTGCCGGTATCAAGGATTCCACTGCCATGCTTTGCTCCAATCTGTTTCGCACTTCATCCAAACCTGTGGAGTATAGGCCTTCTGCGATAGCTCCAACAAGCCGCAGCCGCGAATTGGATGGTGCGTAAGCGAACCTCGAACCGCGAACCTAGTAGGATGAAACACACACGCCATGGCCGCAGCAACGCAAGCCTATCCATCCTCGCGCGAGTTCCTCCGCCTCAGCCACGAGCATTCCCTCGTCCCCGTCTACCGCATCGTTACCGCGGACCTGGAGACCCCCGTCTCCGCCTTCCTGCGCATCGCAGCGGAAGAGCCCGAAGCCTTTCTGCTGGAATCGGTCGAGGGCGGCGAACACGTCGGCCGTTACACCTTCATCGGCATCGAGCCATACAAGAAGATCGTCTCCCGCGGGACGAACATTACGGTCGAGGAGGGGGGCGAGCGGAGGACCTTCGAGGGTGACATCTTCGCCGAGCTGAAACAGGCGCTCAGCGGCCACACACCGGCGCGGCTCCCCGGCCTGCCCCCATTCACGGCTGGTGCGGTGGGCTTCTTCTCTTATGATGTTGTCCGTCAGATTGAGCGGCTGCCTTCGCTCGCCGTCGACGAACTTCACGTTCCCGACGCCTGCCTGATGTTCTTCGATCAGGTGCTCGCCTTCGACCACGTGAAAAAGGAGATTCACCTCATCGTCACCGCCGACGTTGCCGCTGGGAAGGCCGCCGGCAAGCCCGTCACCGCCATCTATGCCCGCGCGGTCAAGCGCCTGAACCGGCTGGAGAAGCGCCTCGCCCGCGCCCTGCCCAAGCCGAAGAAGAAGCATGAGCATGGCAAACTCACCCTCACCGCGCGCACCCCTCGCGCTACGTTTCTCAAGTCCGTGCGCCGCGCCAAGGAGTATATTGCGTCGGGCGACGTCTTCCAGTGCGTGCTCTCGCAGCGCTTCGACTGCGTCCCCGGCGTCGACGCCTTCGATGTCTACCGCGCCCTGCGCATCGTCAACCCCTCGCCGTATATGTACTTCCTGCGGTTTGGCCTGGAAGCGCCCCCTCGGCCTACCACCGAAGCTGTCATTCCGAGCGACCCTGAACTTGTCGAAGGGGAGTCGAAGGCCCCCGAAGGGTCGTCGGCCTCCACTACTGCGCCCACCATTCTTGCGAAGAAGCTTGCCAAGAAGCCCAAAAAGCGCAAGGGCAAGCATGCGAAGCGATCCGCCCTACGCGAAGTAGCGCAACACCACATCGTCGGCTCCTCGCCCGAGCTGCTGGTCCGCGTGCATGGCCGCACCGTCGAGTATCGTCCCATCGCCGGCACCCGCCCGCGCTCCGCCGACGAAGTGGAAGACCGCGCCCTCGAGGCCGATCTGCGGGCGGATGAAAAAGAGGTTGCCGAGCACGTCATGCTGGTCGACCTGGGCCGCAACGACGTTGGCCGCGTCAGCGAATACGGCAGCGTCAAGGTGAAGGACCTGATGTTCGTCGAGCGCTACTCCCACGTGATGCACCTGGTCAGCGCACTCGAAGGCACGCTCAAGCCCGAGCTCGCGGCCATCGACGCCTTCCGCGCCTGCTTCCCCGCGGGTACCCTCTCCGGCGCGCCCAAGATCCGCGCCATGGAGATCATCGAGGAGCTCGAACCCGCCCGCCGCGGCGTCTACGGCGGCAGCATTTTGTACGCAGACTTCTCCGGAAATTTAGACTCCTGCATCGCCATCCGCACCCTCTATATGGCCGGCGAACGGGGCCACATCCAGGCCGGCGCCGGCATCGTCGCCGACTCCGTCCCTGAATCCGAGTTCACCGAGTGCGCCAACAAAGCCCGCGCCGTCGTCCGGGCGATTGAAAGGGCGCGCAGTAAATAGGTCCAAACCCGTTCGTCAGCGGGAATTGGGCATCAGACGCTCTGTTGTCCCCCGTGCAACGTCCGGAGGCGCAGGTAAGGCGGCAGAAGTGGACCTTGAATCCATATAGGCAAGCGTGAGGCCACCCCCAAGTCACACAAACTATGCAGTTGGAGGGGGTTTCCTTGACTTCGTAATCGTGGTAATCTAATTTACTTGCAGCGGGCGCAGAATGAAGTTGCAGCTTCATGCCCACTTTTTCAATCTGATCAAGCGGATGTGGTCAGCCGATGAGGCTGTATAAGTTATGGGAAAAATTCAGACAGACTTTTTGTTCGCTCAGCCTTCCTTCGCTTCTGGCGTTGGCAGCACCATTGACCTTTGGGGTCAGATGGCAGAATACAACACGAGCGTGACTCCGGCAGAAGCAGATGCAAACGCGATATTCGCGGATTGGGCAGTTGTGGGTCAGGACATCTCCGACGCTGCGGAACGGTGCGCTTCAGAACGGGAAGCGGCGTAGGCAACCGTGGGTAGAAATAAGGGTAAGGGTCTTGGAATACAGATTCCCCGCCAACAAGTTCCCCATCAAGCGAGCCAGAACGAACTAGTAATTCAAGCATCCTCCTCTTCGTTTTCTGGCCCTATTCCGCCGCCTGCTCTTCTCGAAAGATATAACGAAGTCATTCCCAATGGCGCTGAACGCATTATGGTAATGGCCGAGAGGCAGAGCGCCCATCGCGAGGCTCTTGAAGCACGCGTGGTAAATGGCAACGTAGCTAATCAAACCAGAGGTTCATTTTCGCCTTCATCATTAGCCTGATGGCAATCATCGGTGGATTTGTTCTGATTGAACAAGGAAAAAATGCGGAAGGATTGTCATCGATAATCGCGAGCCTCGCGGCTTTGGTTGGAATCTTCTTCTATTCCAAGCATGAGCAGAAGCGGGAGCGAATAGAGAAGTCGAACGCGTTACAAACGCGTAAGAACACTCAATAGCCCAACATCGGACAGCTCAGCGTATGAACATTCAATAGCCCACATCTCACACTCAAAGCTCCGGGCTTACTTAGCCTCCGTCCCTCTGGCACAGCGCCCACCACACCCCACCAGCGATCTCTGCGACTCCAATCGCGCGCGTCAGCAGCGGGCGGTCATGCAGCCCCTGCATGAAGTTCTTCCACGGCCGCGGGCCTACCTTCCATGTCTTTGCGCCCATTCCCGGATACAGCATCGCCGTCACGCCGTCGCCGATCAGGGCCATCGCGGCAAAATGTCTCCAGCGTCTCGAGGTAATCAGCACGGTGTATATCTCCTGGGGCATTGGATGGATGAACATGGCCTGCTGTTGCTCTGCCTGGGCCGGGGCGGCGGGGCGGCGCACGCGATAGAATCGACCTAGCCATGGTCTTGGTCTCATGATCTTCGTGTTAGACAACTACGACTCCTTCACCTACAACCTGGTGCAATATATGGGCGAGCTGGGTGCGGAGATCGTCGTGCGCCGCAATGATGAGCTCTCGCCCGCCGAGGTGGAGGCGCTGCATCCGTCGCACATCCTCATCTCACCCGGCCCATGCACGCCGCAGGACGCCGGCATCTCGATCGCGCTGATCCAGCACTTTGCCCGACCGGATGCTCCGCGCGACGTCCGGCGCACGCCAATTCTGGGCGTCTGCCTCGGCCATCAGGCGATTGGCGCGGCCTTCGGCGGCAACGTCGTCCGCGCGCCCAGGCTGATGCACGGCAAGACCAGCGAGGTCACCCACGACGGCAAGACCATCTTCAGCGGCATCCCGTCGGCGATGACCTGCACCCGCTACCACTCGCTCATCGTCGCCGAGGAGGGTCTGCCGGACGAGCTTGAAGTCTCCGCCCGCACTGCCGCGGAGGACGGAACCACGATTATGGCCTTGCGCCACCGCGAGTTGCCGATCGAGGGCGTGCAGTTCCACCCCGAGAGCGTCCTGACCACCCACGGCAAAGAGATCATCGCCAACTTCCTGAAGATGTAGCCGACCGCTGGTCGGTCGCGCTGGCTCCCAGGGTAATGGTTCCGAGGGATTGCAGTCCCTGGTTTTGCTATAGGCTGTACGGATGAAGCTGCGAATGCCAGTCCGTCCCGCGCTGCTGCCGATGCTGTGGGTGGCGTGCGCGGTGTCCGGCCCGATGCAGGCGCAGCAGTTGATCGGCTATGTCTCCACGCGCGACGCCGACGTGACCGGCGCAACCGATGTGGTGAACGGCCGGGCCGTATTGGCTGGCTCGGTCAGTGTTACGGCTAAGGACCACACCGCGCCGATCGCGCTGGGCCGCGGCGGCACCGTGCGCGTCTGCCAGACCAGCGTGCTGCACCTGACCGAGAGCCGCGCCGTAGCAGTCGCTGCGCCGCTGCTGTTCTCGCTCGATCGCGGCGCCATCGAGATCCAGATGCGGGGAACGCCGAACGACTCCATCATGACCCCCGATCTGCGCTTCACCGTGCGCAATGACGGCCCGCTGGACCTGCGCCTGCGCATCGCGCGCAACGGCGACACCTGCGTGGAGAACCGCGGCCCGCTTGCGCCTACGCTGGCGGCCTCCGACCCGTTCGGCGAATCGATGTATGAGCTGCAGCCGGGCCAGCATGTGCTGTTCGAGCACGGCAGCCTGCATGAGGTGGTCGACCACGAGAGTTCACCCTGCGGATGCCCGGACGAAAAAGGCATGTCGATCGCCGATGCTCTGCTTGCAGCCGGACCTGGACCGAGTTCCCCAGCCAAGGCGCCCGCCCCTCCGGCGGCGATCCAGGCTCCCGCTTCACCGGCCGTTCCGGTGAGTACCCCAGCCGACGTGCAGGCCGCCGAGCAGATGGCTGCGCGGGCCGCGGTGCAAGCTGCTGAGAATGCAGCGTCGCACGCTGCCGCGCAGGCCGCCGAGCAGCATCCGTTCCCGGCTGCGGTCAGTGAAGGACTGGCTCCCGCGCCGGAGGTCCCCCAGGCCCCGCCCGGCGAGGTGCATGCCCAGGTCAGCGATTCGCTGAGTTACAACGCGCCAGCCAGTGGTGACCAGGCCAACGCCAATTCCAGCACCCAGGCCGCTCCCGCCGCACCAGTTCAACCCTCCACTGCGCCCAAGCCGGCTCCGCGGCACGATCTTGTGCATATTGTCGGGCGTTTCTTTCGCCGGCTATTTGGCGGCTAGCAGTCGCCGGCGCGCCTTGCGTCTGAGACCGGCGATCTTAACTCCGGCGGCTCAATCGGCACAAAGATGATTGCGGAGCATTCAAGCCTCGGGCTGAAGCTTCAGGGCGTCGTTATCGTGACCGGTGAGGCTGCAAAGCGCTTCGACGACCAGATTGTGGTCGTCGCGCTGGGGAAGGCCGGAGACGGTGACGCTGCCTACGATGCCGGCGCCCCTGACGTTGAGCGGAAAACCGCCCCCGTGGGTGGCGTAGTCTTCCGCGGGCAGGCCGTAGCGATCGAAGAAGCTCAGGCCGCTCAGTTCGAGCAACCGGCCGACGTGGTACGAGCTCTTATGGAAGCGCGCCACCACGTTCACCTTGCGCTC
>Ga0326727_10009507_pt1 | contig 23880 bp, 25 predicted proteins | sample MB2enrmetagenome_FD_207643 | JGI IMG/M metagenome (GOLD analysis project Ga0326727, IMG submission 207643) | Lab enriched peat soil microbial communities from McLean, Ithaca, NY, United States - MB29MY | ecosystem: Environmental > Terrestrial > Soil > Wetlands > Peat | place: USA: New York... | reverse complement strand
CTTCAAAAAGATTTATCTTTCCAGCTGGAATACGCTATTTGCTCGTGAATTAAATGGCGAAGGCCAAGACGGATGAAAATGGCAAGGTTCAGATTCCATTAGAGACAATTAAGAGACTTGGGTTGAAAAACAGCACCGAGTTTGAATTGAAACAAGACGACGACGTCTTGGTTTTGAAACAGATTCCTCCGAAAAAACCAAGGGTTAAGAGTTCTCCTTTGCCTGCCTCTGAAAAAACGGAGATAGAAGAAAACTAAAAAGAATTCGACACGCAGACAACAGAAGTTTATGATAATGCATCTGACAATAATGCATCAGACCTTCTTAATGCACTGCAGGCTGAACGGCAAAAGCACAAACCGCTAAAAGCGCTTAGCAAGCAACAGATTTGTGAAAAGCAAAGCCGTTTTCCTTCCTTTCCAAAAGACGGCGGGCGATTGACTAAAACCGGCAGGCAGCTGCATTTCTGGTAATACATTCCACTGCAAAAATGGAATCTTTTCGGCACTCAAGTCTCAAGTGCTTTTTCTGAAGCATGAGCGTACACTGACCCGAACTTGTTAATAAGGTCTTTCGGGGTAAAAACGGAGACATGCAACTGAAAGAAATTTCCCATGCGTTTTGTTTCTACGCCAAGCCCGATGACTAAGACTCCCTTTCTTAGAAGATCATCAACGCACTCTTTCAACGCCATTGGCATGTTCGGGTACCCGTAAGGCCAACCATCAGAGATAACTATCAGGCATCGCTGTTCCTCAAAACGTTTAGCAAGCATTTTCCCAGCAATTGTGATCGCGTCAGGAAGATAAGTGAGCCCTTCGAACTTTAGACCGCCGATCCTCGCCCTAACACGTTTCGAAAAAGATTCCGTGCTGTCCTTTATGATGTACAATCTATCGCTGAAACCAAAGAACGTCCAAGAAGTCGGATCATTCATCAGCTCCCTGGCGGCTTCAGCCACTGCAATAGCTAACGCCCGCCCGTATTCGCCCTTTACTTGCATGCTGTTGCTTACGTCAAAGATCAGTGACCACGCGAAACTCGGCTTAAGATACTCATCAAGTACAAACACGTCGGTCGCAGGTTTGTTGCTGGCCAAAGACTGAATGACAGCCGCTAAATCCAGTTGTCCCATCTCCTGTCTCGGGTCTTCATCAAGATAATTGAACGCTGACCTGAGAATGTCCAGAAGCCGACGGCTGGCACCCTGCACCAGCGTACGCGCCCTAAGATACTGCGTGTAATCTTCCTCGGCAAAGGAAACTCCCTTGAACCTCGTCCAAGCCACGTATGGAGCGATCTTTGACAGTATCTTTTCTTCCCTCTGCTTCTGATAATAATCCGAGTTAAACGCTTGCAAAGATTCAGCGTCCTGCTCTGGTCTCCAACATTGATCCATGTTATCCATGGTTGGTACAGTGCCGCCCATACTCATCAGCGACTGAACGAATAAGCCTTCAAAATCCTCAGTGCCAGACACATCCGTGTAGATGCTGCAACTCCCGTTGCTTTCAGTATGACGAAGCGAAGGTACCTCCAAAAAGGGACCGAAAGGCTCAAGCAAACTCTTGATACTGTTAACTTTCTGGTCAAACAACGATTCAAGATCAACATGTTCACCAGCTATCGAGCCCAAGAAAGTTTCCTTAAGAGCATTCAAATCATTGAATATTTGATCCGCCACCTTCTCTTCCTCCGAGCCAGGAGAATCCTTGGTTGCCCCAACATAGAATTTAGTCAATAGAGCCGTCATGAGTTTTGTTGAAGAGGTGAAGATTCTTGACGCGGGCTTTATCTTTTGGTAGGCAAAAGCGTTAGCATAGGCAATATCAAAGAATCTGTCTGGGTACCAAGCTTGAATGTACGCGGTGACGTAAGTATCGTTTATCAGCGACTTCGTAAACGCCTCAACTATCGAGTCAGAGCTGTTAGGAACTATTTTCTCTTTAGAGAAGGGCGCCAAAGTGTGAGTTGTCAAATGCAAAACCGCTGCCCTGAACAGCCGCCCTATCTTGATTTTTCCCGCATTGTTATCGTCAAAAGGGTACCCGAGAAAAGAAAAGCCGCCGCCCTCCAGCTTTTGCACGCATGGAAGTTTAATGGTGAAGCCGAAGCCGTCATTTTCAAGTAGTGGCTGGGTTAAAGTGGGGTCTTGGAGTATCTTCACTTTAGTGTCGTCTTTCTGTAGCGAAGTAGCCCAAGCATAATCAATAAACCCCAAAACCTGAAGGCTCCTGATTACTGTGATTTAGTGAATACAGCCTCAATGATCCTTCTCACATCTGCCTGAACTTCAACGTTGTCGCTGGTTAACCCAATTATGGTTTCTTCAGCAGCCGTAATCGGAGTCATTCCGTCGAAAACCAGCATCCCCCAGTTGATTAAGTCACCCAGTGAGGGCCCATAGGGCAAATCGCCTGACTTGTACTGCCTGCGAAGTTCAGCGCCCGCTTGGATGATTTTGTAAGCCGTGTCCTGATCGATCTTTGTTCTTTTCTTTAGCATGTCTACTTCGTGGGGCGAGATGGTTTCACCTACACTAAGGAAGTCGAAGTTTATCCAGACGGCCATGCGGCGTCTCATGGCGGCGTTCAGCGGCTTTGTGCCTGAGAACTCGGCGGTGGCGGGGTTCATGCTGATGATCATGTAACCGTACTTGTGCCTCTCAATGACTTCACTGTCCTTTTCGTTAAGGACAAGGTGACCTCGCGTGTCCAAAACGGGGTTCAATCTTGTGGCGACATCCTGCTTCATCATGTTCGCCTCGTCAAGGTACATGATGCCGCCTTTGCGCAGCCACTGAGTCAACAAACCGTCAACCCAGTTCTCTTTGCCTAATCCGATGAACCGTCCGATCAGGTCAAATGAAGAAGTCGACAAGCCGCAGTTAACCTCCCAAATCGGCAAACCCGTAAGCTCAGCCACCAAGTAAACAATGTGGGTTTTCCCAGTTCCTGAAGGCCCGATCAAGCTACACTGTTTGAAATAGTAAAGCGCCCGGACGATACGTTCAACATAATGTTGCCCATGGTCAAGGTACTCGGGCGTACCCTTCGGAATCATTTCGTCCAAATGCGCAAAACTGAAGTTCGGATGAAGATCATACTTCCCGATATCATACTTCTCATACAGAGGGCACTTCGACATCGGACGCTCCTTATCCAACGATACAGTGACCTTGAAGTTTTCCTCCTTAAGTGAAGAAACCTCCTGAACCCTGCTAACCTGAGCCTTTTCCTTTAACCCCTGATGACCATAACTCATAAACGCGCACTATTCAAATCCCATCATGAAACAAATAAATAAATATTGTGTATTGTGAATTGATAGTCGATATACCCTAACCTGGGAAGAACCGAAAAAAGAAAAAAGGACCTCGCTTACCTCGTTAATTTGTTCAATTTCTGGTTCTTGAAGGATAAATCTTGGGCTGTTCCTGTTACGGGGATGAACCTATTGCTTGCGACGGGAGAGCTGAGAGAAGATATTAAAATGTGCGCTGCGACTGCTGGATCGGTGTATGTTTCGAGTATGCCTACGCCGTATCCATACCAAATGCGGTATTGTAGATCGCAAGTAAAAGTCAGTAAGTAATATTTTCCTTTGATGCCTTCAGGGATTGTCCAGGGATTGTATTTGGTTGAGTTATCCCAGAAGGAAAAAGTCCCCATCTGTATTCCCGTCGTTGCATTATAATACTTGCCGTCAGATGTGGTCAAATAAGGTATTTTTCCCATTAGGAACATGCCGCAACCTTCTCGCCCCGAATAGGAGGTGTTGCAGTAAACGTTTGTCCATGAATCCAAATCGGAAGACTCTGCCAAATGGGGATACACTGTTGACCAACCTGCGTATCCATTTGTGTCGATGACATACAGATACCATTCTGAACCGATCTTGTAGACGACGGGATCATATACAGATTGGTTCGTGACAGGCGAAAGAGCTACCCGTAAGCCTCCCCGTATAATTTGTACGCCGTGAGTAGTTAATGGGTTAAACGGCAGTGTGGCTTGCCAAAGTTCGAGCTCGTGGTCAAGGTCGTTGCTTCCCCACGTGACGAAGAAGTCGTGCCAGGTTTCTGTTTCTTGGTCGAAAAATATGTCTCCAGCCCCATCGCTGAATATTCCTATCTTTCCCGTGCCGCTATCTGTTCTGTTGTAATAAAGCAATGAGATGACGTTGAGTTGGTTGCTTGTAAGGTTCCATGATACTATGCCTTGAACGGTTTCTCTTATTCCGTTCCCGCCGAGGTCAACCGCATAGTAGAGACAGTTTTGGAAGAGAAAGGGTTGTCCAGCGGCGTAAGTTATGGGCCGCTCATCTCTGTACGTAAGACCCTCAGAGTAGAAAGCAGAGAAGCTTGAGATTGTCAGGGAATTCATCGAAGAGACAAAACCACTTCTCCATAGGCTCTGTGCCACTGCAAATCTCATGTCCCAATATATGTTATGCTCAATATTGTTGTTATTGCATATTTGAATCCAGGTTTCTCCGTCAGTTGTATAGTAGCCAACGGCGTTCTTCCCTTGAAGGATAAGCGCCATTGTAAATGGACAGCTAACATTCGATAAGCTGGTCATAACCACAGAAGCAATTCCTGAAACATTTTGAATTAAAGACCAAACACAAGTGCTCGGATTATATTCCAAAGCAACATAGTTTGAGGGATCACTGTATATGTGAACTCCAAACTGCCCAGTTCCCGAACATGAAGCCACGGTCATTTTTGTGCAGAGATTGCAGACTTGAAAAGGTGCTGAATTTGAAGCCATGACGAAGGCTGAACCATTTACGATTGCTGAACCATTTGATATTGAAAGTGTTCCGTTGCCGGATATTGTATAGTTAGATTCCGAGTTAGCTTGGAATTTATCAGTGAAAATTGGGAAGCCATTTCCGAGGTTGGGCAGAAAACCTGAAATCTTCGAAAAATTCAACGTTGCTGGATTACTAGATGGGAAGGCTTTAGCACCTTCAAACTTGAAAAATCCGTAAAAAACACTGGGCAACAATATGGACAAAGCAACAATCGTCAGTATTCTTTTCCTTTTTGACTCTTCCAATCCAGGTGTCCCTTGATGTAACTAAATGCGAATTATGGTTTAAAAGCCTAGGCGTTAGGGTTTCGTTCTCTTTGATGTTTGCACTTACAAAATAAACGTAACAACTAGCAATCAGAGAACAATTACGGTTCAGAAATAGACGAAGCTTGACTAAAATAGCATATCAATATTAGGCTGAAGCAACACCTTCTAATATCCTCTCAAGTGTTGGTTCTATGGATTGCAGACTACAAGTTTTCAAGCTTGACGCAGAAGAAGGCAATTTGGCGAAGACTTATCGCTTTGCAGTAGTGGATTTTAGCAGGTCTAAGAGTTACCCTGCAAATTTCGTTTGCATGTTGCCGGCCAAAGTTGATCAGGGAAAGGGAAAAATTGCAAATGTGTTTGGAACGCTTTTTGGAGACAGAAGTTTAGAGTTGGCTATTGGGTTGTTGAATAACGCACTCAAAAGCGAAAGCGATGTTGAAGTTAAAGCGGAGATAGAGCGAAGACTAAAACTTCTTGACCCAAAGCAAGCTGGCTTAGTTGAATGCAGTTTATGCAAAAAGACCTTCCGACCTCCCAAAATGCGAAGGTACAAGCAACACTTTTGCCGTGAATGCTTTAAAAAGAGATTTGGCGTTCGATAATAAGTTCAAAGAAATTTGAAATCGCGTTGTTATTTAATTGCAAAACCTAGCTGAAGCTGATTTGATCATGAAGATTGTAAAAGGTTGGAAGCGAATAAGCAATAAAGGCGGATTTGTTAACGAGGTCACCGGTCAAACCTTGGTTATCGCGAAGCAAGAGTTCGGGGAGCATTATCACGTGTTACTTTTCTGTCAAGAGAGAACCGATGACGGCCAGGGCAAGAAAATATCTCCAGAGTACTCCAGCGAAGTTAAAGCTGAAGCTTTCGCAATGACATGGATGAACAAAAACCCCAACGGAATAACAAACTAAAAGAAGATTTTATGAAGTTTTCCAGAGGCTGAACGGATAAGGGTTCCGGCGAGGCGAGTCCCATTTGCATATGCAATTTTTGTATTGGGCTCTTGTCAAAGCTTTTTTGTTTGGGTTTGCTGGAAAGCGCCGTTACTAGAAAAGCTAGTTGGCTTATGATTCTTTCTTTTTGGTGGCATCTACATAGTTTTTCTTGCCGGTTTTCTTTCGATAGGTGCAATTGAGTCGAACTGATGATTTACATCGACGACAATTTTTAACTAAACCTGCCCTTAACATACACATACTCTTTTACCTCTCTTTTTATTGGGTTTTTAGAAAAGAATCAATTATTCAATTATGGCCATTCAACAGGATAAGAGAAACTCTTCAACCTAATAGATACACTTCTCTTACTAATAAAGATTGGAAAAAAAACCTTATTTTTGCCAAAGCAAAAACCAGAATTCTCTTTTTTTCAAAAAGAAATAAAAAATAATTTCTTTCGAAGTTTAAGCCAGAAAACACAGTTTTCAGGTGCGTAGGCTTAATATAGTTGCCAACACCATTAATAGACGTTAGAATTCTTTAGAGGAAGAGTCAAACCAAACTGGCTGCTTTTTCTCCAGAGTATTCTATTGAAGTTGGCTGGCAGCCAAACTTGAGGAACGCAAAAATGGGTAAAAGAAAAATAACAAATGAAGGCAACCAAGACAGTATGGTTTTACCTTCTCCGAATGACGTTTTAGGCATGGCGGTAAAAATGCTGGGCGCCGACAGAATAATGGTAAAATGTCAGGATGGAAAAGAACGATTATGCCGAATTAGGGGTAAATTGAAAAGGCGGGTATGGATAAGGGAAGGAGATATTGTTTTGGTTTCTCCTTGGGATTTCCAGAGTGAAAACCGAGGAGACATCTTTTGGCGGTACCGTAAAAACCAGTCAGATTGGCTAAGAAACCACAATTATCTTACTATTTAGAGGAATGCAAAATTATCCTGAAATGTACTGAATGTGGAAACACATTTCTTAGAGAACGTCTGATCAATGCCGAAGTGGTCAGCTGCCCTGTTTGCGAGGCTAATTACAAAGCTGTAATCAAAAATGGAAAACTGCGCTTAGAAGATTTGGTCTTTGAGGAACAAGACTTTGGCGAGCTATAATAAACTTGAATTGGGGTGAATGTGTGTGGGTATGGAAAACAAAACTAACTTCATAATTGCCGTCAATGGTTATAAAATAGTGAAGAAGGAGAAAAAAGCGGATTTCACTGACGTGATGGCCTTAGACAGTTTGAATAAAAAAGTTTTGCTAAGGGTAATTGAGCCGGTAAGTAACGAATGTATCGTCACTAATGATGTTAAGAATATGGCGGAGCTGGTCAAGCGCGATTGTTATGACTCCGCTTTTTTGATAAGCAAAAAGTTTACAGATAACGCGGTTAACGAAATGGAGAAAGACAACATTCAGCATGTGTCAGATGATTATATGCCTCCTTTTGATACTGAAAAGCTTTATCTGGCAATAGTTGACTGCGCAAACAATCAATGTCAGAAGAAGTGCGGAAAAGTCGCGTTGGTTCCATCTGATTGCACAGAGAAGAAGACTGCTGACATCTGCAGAATAAGAGCGCTTTCTAACAACGCAAAATGCCATTTTGATCAGGACTTAGTCGGTTTACTGAAAAACGATCTCAAGCTGGCTTTAGCGATAACTAAACCGTAATTTCTTGCGTTTTACCTCCCGTTATCTTTCTATTTCCCGTGACTTGATGCAAAGGTTTAAGTCACATGAGAAACACTATGGTCACGTTAATTTGTAAGCTATTTTTCATAGCAAAAAATTAACAGGACAAAAAAGTAATGTCAGAACGCGCCTCAACTGAAATAAAATGCAGCGATTGTGGCAAGACCGCCGTTGTTCCATTCAAGCCTACCGCAGGCAAACCAGTTTACTGCCGAGAATGTTTAAGCAAGCATAGAACTAAGCGACCGGAAACAGGAAGCAAAATGGAAATTAGACCTCCTGCCCCTGAAAACGAAAAACAAGCTTGGTCTAGACGACGAGAAAGTTGGAAATAGAGATTTTAACCTATTAACTCAACAATTGTGCCTATGGCTTGACCGGGAACTGGTCGCGCAAACTTTACCCTAACCATTCCGTTTCTTCCGTGGGCACCAACGATTTTTCCAGTCTGCGTTTTTTTGCCATTTACCCAAACTACCTTTTGACCGATGAGTTTTCCGGCCGCCGAAGCAGAATCAACGTTGTTGAATTCAATCAAGCATTCCTTTGGTTGTTGAGCTTTAATGCCGATTCGATAATTAGTTATCCTACCATTAATTTTCTGAGACAAAATATTCACCATCTAAGTGCCTCCAAGTAAGGAACACCTGCATTTAAAGGTGCCCAATTTAAATAGGGAAAGTAATGATTGCTCAGTAATCAAGATAACTGCAATTTGGCCATTAGATAAGACGAATGGCTGATTATTTCAGCGCTTGTGCCGAATTGATGCCAAAACTGTTTGGCAAAGGGACAGTTCAAAAATAGGTTTTCGGGTCAACTGGCGCGAGGGGGTGGTCGGAAATGAGGAAGTTCCCGACTTCTAGTTGCAGGCTTAGTTCTTTTTGCGCAACAAAATCGGCTAGCAGCTTGTACAAGTCGACGCCGAGTGTTTTTCTTTCCACGTACAAAACGAAGCCGTCCTCTTTGGTGTCAAGCATTTTGACTTCTATACCGCAGCATGCTTGGATTTCACCTTTGAACTTCATCGCGTTAGACAAATTCAATCTTAGCTCATCCAACAGGACATATCTTGTTTTGACTGCACTTACGTCGCTTAATAACTAATTGAATCTTTCGTTTGAAATTCTAGCAAACTTTCAAATATACTGTTATATACCAAGGCTAATAGTATAATTCTTATGTCTGAACACAAACTCGAGTGGCCCGAATCCGGCGAACTCGTCATCGCCACAGTTGAAAGCGTCATGGATTACGGAGCCTACGCAAATCTAGATGAATACCAAAAGCGAGGTTTCCTTCATATTTCCGAAATTTCAAGCGCAAGAGTAAGAAACGTCCGTGACTACGTTCGTGAAAAACAAAAAATGGTTCTAAAAGTTGTCCACGTGAACCTTGAAAAAGGCCACATTGACTTATCTCTTAGACGTGTCACAAAACGCGAAAGAATCGAAAAAGTGAAAGCTTGGAAAAAAGAACGAAAAGGCGAAGTGCTGTTGCGTGCGGTAGCAGAAAAAGTAGGCTTACCAGTTGATGAGGTCTACCAAAAAGCGGGCACTATTTTGGAAGAAAGATTCGGTTTGTACGAAGGCTTCGAAGAAGTACTCAAAGAAGGCGCTGAAGCTTTAACTAAACTTGGAATACCTGAAGACATCGCCAAAGCTTTTGCTCAAGTAGCAGAAGAACGCATTCGCATCAAAATGGTGAAGGTCAGAGGAGTTTTAGAAATTCGCTGCATGAAACGTAACGGCGTTGGATGTATCCGAGAAGCATTCGTAGGTGCCAAGAAATCGGTGAAAGCGAAAGATGCTAAAATCGAGTTTTATGTTATTGCCGCTCCTAAATACAGCGTAGAGGTCTCTGCTGACAATTGGAAACGCGCTGAAGATCTTCTTGATGAAGTGAGCCAAAAAGTAGTCGCGAATATTACTGAAGCTGGCGGACACGGCTCATTTAAACGAGAGAAATAATGGTGTAGGGCATGAGAGAGCCAAGCGACAAGATAGTTTGGGGAAAAGTCGAAAAAATCGGCAAAGGCACCAGAGCAAACTATGATCCTGACAAAAAAACCCTCACTTTCTGTTTTAACAGAAACCTGGAAACATCAAGCGATCAACTGAGAAAGCTCCGTGAAAGCCTCATGAAGGAACTGAAAGAATTGGGGTACCCCAGTCGTATGAAGTACAACGGCGAAGTTGTTGTAGAAAATGTTGAAACGGAAAATGTGGTTCTTGTCACAGAAAATCACAAACTCGTAATTCATCTCAACCAAAAAGAATCCGCCGAGAAACAAAACGGCACCTCTGAAAAGCCGGTTTAGCCCAAGCAAAGTTAACGACTTGTTATTTTGCGGGTTAGCTCTTCGCAGTTACGTTGGTTTTATTGAAAAATCTTTTAAGCTTGTCCACAATATAGCATGCTGATATTATGCCATCTCTGAAAAAGAAGAATGCTGCAAAAAAAGCAAAGCATGAAGCCAAAACGGGCAAGTAATAAGTTGCTCTTTTCCTCAAATGCACAATAAAGGAAACATCGACACAGCAGTGCTATTGTCCACTTTTTTAGATTTAAAGATCAAAGGAAACAACAGTTTAGTTCAATATTGTTTGTTCAACAATCGCGAAAATTTGATTGAATAACTGTGATTGAGCCCTTAAGCTAGCTCCTAAAGAGTGGGAAAGAGAAAAAGGGCGGACCAAAAAAAGAGGGCCTAAGGCTTACTGTTTTTCGGCGAAATCCTTAAGCTGTTTTTTGTTTAAGCCAACATGTGGCTCTGCGTCCAACCGTTTGTGCACTTTTCCTCTCTTGAACATTATCACTGTCGGATAGTACTCTATGCCATATTCTTCGCAAACATCAGGCTCTTCATCAACAATGACGCTAAGGCACTCTTCCGGATTGCTCTTTGAATACTCTTCAAAAATTGGCAAAAACCCTCTGGAAAACGGGCACCAAGTCGCATAGAACAGAACAACCGCTCTTTCTTTGCTGTCTACCTTCTCGTGGAAACTACTTTTCTTTTTGTTTTCTTGGGGTGTTTTCTTACGTGCGCTCATACTTACATCACACTGATTTTTTAGGTTTAGCTGGATGTTTAGCTTTGATAAAAGTGTCTGAATCTAGTTCTTCAAAAGCTTTGTCGAGCTCTTCTTGAGTATTCATAACGATTGGTCCTCTCCATGCCACAGGCTCGTTTAGCGGCTCTCCCGACACAAACAGAAACCGAGTGCCATCTGCTGAGCCTATTTTGACCAAGTCACCTTCGCCAAAGACTGCACACTGACCATGCAATACCTCCTTGTCGCTAGCCTCTATCGATCCTTCAACGACATAAGCAAAAACAGTATCATTCCTAGGTGTCGCATGCTCAAATGCTTTCCCGGCGCCTAGCGCCACATCGAAGTATTCTATGTTTATTGCCAAGTCGCGAACTGGTCCTTCTGTTCCATCCACCTTGCCTGCTATTACTTTTATTTTGGAGCCATCTTTTTGGAATACTGGAATTTGTTCTTTTTCTATGCCACGATATTTGGGGTCGACCATCTTCTTTTTTGCGGGCAGATTCACCCAGAGTTGAAAGCCCTGCATTAAACCGCCATATTTTTGGGGCATTTCTTGGTGAATTATGCCCGATCCTGCAGTCATCCATTGCACGTCTCCGGATTTGATAACGCCTTTGTTTCCCATGCTGTCGCCATGTTCAACCTCACCCGTCCACATGTAAGTAACTGTCTCCATCCCCCTGTGTGGATGCCAAGGAAACCCCTTGATGTAATCTTTCGGGTTATCCGATCCAAAGTGATCTAAAAGTAAGAACGGGTCAAGAGTGGAGTTTTTGTTGTAACCCAAAACTCGTTTGAGCTTAACTCCTGCGCCTTCAATTGTTACCTGCTGTTCCAAAATCTTCTTCACTTTTCTTTCCAAAAAACATCACCTTACATTAACTAAATGGTCTGAACAATCATATTAATTTTTTAAAGGATTTTTAAAAAATGAGGAAATTTTAAATGATGGCCTTTGGTCGCGTGTTTTCTTCATTTGCCTCGGACGTCTACGTGGATTAAGATCCCGTTTCATCGTGGTCCGTCTGATCTACTTGCTTAGCCCAAGCTGTTGCATGAATCCAACGACGTCATAAAATAGTCTTTCTTCGACGATTTCGCCGTTCTTCCAAGTGGCCACCGTGCAGAATTCAAGCTTGGCTGTCTTTCCGGTTGGTTGGATGATCTTTCCGTCTGCACCCTTCATTGGTCCTTTCATGGTTACTGTCCAATCAGCCACCGTGCATGTGTGGGTTTCATCTGCAAACGCTATTTTGTATGGATTGTTCACAAGGCGATTATCGAAGGTTTTGAAGAACTCGGTAGCTTCCACGTCGTGGTTGTGTCGGCCTCTCGTTGGCTCGGGCTGAGCGGGCCAGTACACGGCGACGTCTTCTCGGTGACGCTTCTTAAATGTTTCCCAAAGGGGGCTTGTTGGTCCCGCATTCCAGGCATCATCAAGCGTCTTCATCAACTCAAGATTTTCTTTAGCTCCCATAAAATTTGCCTCACCTGGGGTTTACCCGTTTAATGCTAATAAACTTAGCACCTCCGTAAGAATGGAGACGAGAGGGGAATACCGATTTGGCATTTTGAATCTCGACAGGAGCAAAAGATTAAACGCATCCACTGAGCTATAATGAATTCAACACAGATCAAATTGAGGAAAGCCCGTTGGTTAGAAGAATAAAAAGAACGCCCCAGGAAAAAATGTCGTTAGTAGGGAACTGCACGCTGGGATCATTAAACAAGCCCGTTGCAAAGATAACGCCTGGGGAAACGGTTGAAGTGGAAACATGGGATGCCAGGGGCGATATCGTGAGGCCTGGTCAAACTCTTTCAGATGCGGTTCAGAAAGGCATTCAGCGCTACACAAATCCCATTACAGGTCCTATCTACGTTGAAGGCGCCAAGTCGGGAGATGTACTAAAGATCGAGATAATTGACATCAGTATTCCGGACATCGGTTGGACCGCTGTTATTCCTGGGTTTGGCGGGCTTGAAGGTTGGCTTCAATTTTCCCCGCCTGCCACAAAGTTTTCAAAAATCAAAGCTGGAAAGATCATTTTCGCACTAAACGACGGGAGAATAATTGAAATCCCGACCAAACCTTTCATTGGAACGATTGGCGTTTCACCAGAATTTGAGGTTGTGTCAACTGTTGTTCCGGGAAAACACGGTGGAAATATGGATGTTCCTGATATCAGTGTTGGCAACACGTTATACCTTCCAGTATCAGTTGATGGAGCGCTTCTTGGGTTAGGTGATGTTCACGCGGTTCAAGGAGACGGAGAAATATGTGGAACAGCGATGGAGGTTTCCTCAATGGTTACGCTGAAGGTCGGGTTGGAAAAAAACAAGAAATTAAGTTGGCCACGTATTGAATCAAAGGATGAAATCATGACTATCTGCAGTGCCAAACCACTAGAGGATGCATTTAGATTAGCTTTTCTGGAACTGATAAAGTGGTTAGAGACAGACTATGGTTTTGAACGCAACGATGCCTATATGTTTCTAAGCTTAGCGGCAACAGCTAGAATCGCTCAGATCGTCGATCCCCTTTTTACAGTTGTTGCAAAGTTACCCAAGAATAGGCTGCCAAAAAAGAAGGAGTCCTAACAGCTCTAAACTTTTTAGTTTGGCGTTGGGTGGGGATACTAGCTCCAATTTACCGATAAATGTTGTTTGAGAGTTGGCGCCCGCGTCCATGCTAATCAATTCTCTCAGACTCGTCGCGCAAGCCTTTTGTATCAAGTCCGGGGATAAATCCTTCTGTTTCTTTTATGGGACGAACAGGTATGTAGTCGTTTTGATGGTCTTAACAAGGAGACGAGCCAGATTGGACTTACCCAAAAATGTTATAAATCTTTGCACTCAATATACCTTTGCTTTTTCGTGGTTTTAGATTTGAATTGCTTTGAGAGTGGGTGAGTTTAGAACATTAGGCAAATCCTTATTTTTCCTTGGAAAATGCTTTGCGGCACGGTGAACTTGATTAAAGATTTAAGCAAACCCAAATCAAGAAACAAATGCTAGTTCAACTTCATATGGCTGCTTTAACCGCAGTGGAATTTGAACTAAATCCCATTAAAATGTCAACTGCAATGTGTTCTCTTTTGACTACAAATTCGTAGCTCATCGTTTGGCTTCGGCGAAAGGATACCGGGTCATCGCGGCTAGTATTTCTTCACTTAAGGTTTTTTTACCTATGTGACGAGCAAAATCGGAAGCTGCTATGATGCCGACCAATTCGCTCCCGTTCGTGACGGGAAGTCGCCTTATCTTGTACTTCACCATTTGCCTCGCGGCGTCTCTTATCGAGGCGTCCTTCTCGATAGTGATAAGTGGAGCTGACATTATCCCGGAAACCTGCGTATCAAGCGGTTTTTTTTGCGCCATTACCCTTCTAACTAAGTCTCTTTCAGTAACTATGCCTTTTGGCAGTTTGCCCTCCACCACTACAAGATCTCCCACATCTTGTTGATGCATTAATTTTGCAGCGTAAAGCACGGTCTCATGAACGTCAATTGTGACGACATTCGTTGTCATAAAATCTTTTACCGTTGTCATTACTTTACAAATTCGTAAAACTGGCGTATAAAGTTTTGTAAACGCTACAATAATTGATCGGGAACCAAATATGCTATAGCTAAATCCTCCAGAGTTTCCATCCTTGCTGGCAATTTTGATACTACTCATTGCAGCATCATTAGGCACAATGGCAATGGTAAGAAAACGCAAGATGACATAAACATCAGAGTTGTCTAACTCTTCCTTAAAATTGAGATGGACGACTTTATCCCCTCTATTTACATTGTTGATACCTCTTGTTTCCAGAGGCTAACTACGAGTTTCCAGAAGAATCCAGGGGAAGAAGCCCAGAACAAAAACAGAATCGAAAAATCTTTTCTCGGAAAACTTCTAACTGAATTTGTAAATCCAAAAACGGAAACAGGTAAAGAAGCTCCAAAATGGGTTATGGTAAAGAAAACTGGTTCAATATCAAAGAAAGGATTCTGGCTTTGTATTTAGTCGCTTGAAAATAAGTGAACTAAGAAAGTGGTGGATTTGGAACTATCTGCCCTGTTGAAGCATCAATTAAGATTAAATCATATGGTGGAATGCCTATGTGTCCTGTCTTTTGGATGTCTATTTGCCAAACATATCGGAAAATTGTGCCATTTTCGTTAAAATCTGAATAATTTGCCGGTGGGTTAAGGGGAACACCGTATTTGTTAAGGTTTGTTGGTTCAACCCAATTCGTAGAGTTAGCATATATTGCCCATGGCATAAGGTTAATGTATACTGTAAAACCTTGAAGGAATGTTTTATTCCAACTGTCAGATTGTAAGCCTATTATGAGTGCTTGGTACATTGAAATCGGTGGTGCAAATGAAGAATTAGTTTCTGTATTAGGAACTACTGCTCCAAATTCATTATAGTATGCTATAGCTTCCGGATTTGCTCCTTTGAAAAAGGTATTTTCATTATGAAGACCTACTGTTTGGTTGTACTCATATACTGCGATTGCTGAACTTGCGATCAGCAGAGCTACCAGTAGGAAGGCAACTGGTTTTAAGCCCGCCTTAAAGTGTCTATGTCCTTTCTCTTTTGTTACAGTTCTTGGCGATGAATTCTCCACCGTTTGAACGGTCAGTAAGGCGTCTTTTCCTTGGTCTGAAAGGCAGTATTTGCCATATTCGTCAGTTTTTATTAATCCGTTAAGTTTAGTTAAATGATGTTGAAGGTGTCCGCTGCTATCAATGCCTGTCTTCTTTTTTAAGTCCGCAAACCCAAGCGATCCTTCACTCAGAACTTTTAGGATAAGTATACGTGTTGGATGTCCTAACGCATCAAAGACTTCTGCACGTTGCTTGTCCTGCTCAATCTGCTTTTCGTCTTCCACTCTTTCTCTTCCCACTCTGCCATTTCATGTCATATCCATTAGCCTATTTAATCCCTCTTTTGTAGACCTACTAAGAACATCTATGAAAGCTTAGTCCAGTTTTCTGGACAAGTTATTTTAAACAATGACCTTTTCCCACGGTTGGGTGTTTCCACCGTCTAGCACGTTCTAATTTTAAGTACAATCGTTCTAATGATAAGTCATAAAAGCGGTTAGTAACCAACTGAAGATTAACAAAGAGAAATCATTATGGGCTGGTTATTATGCTTAAAGAAGAATTCAAGTTAATGCTTCTGTCTAACGCCTTCTTTGTTGCTTTGTATTTGCTTTGGAATTGGGCTGAGTATTCAGGGTTAAATGGGATGTATCAGGTAGCTGTAAACTCTCACTTTCCCTTGTACATCCAATTTGGCGGTACAAAAGCTGGATACGACATTCTTGTTTTTGTTGACATTAATTTTGGTCTTATTTTCTTCGTACTTGCAATAGCGACAAACCTGTACTTAGCCTTTAGACTGCAAAAGAAGACCAATACCTAACAGCAAGGGTAATCTTTTCCCACGGTTGGGTGTATAGTCCCTTAAGCCCTGTGTGATTCTCAAACCCCTAAGAAAGGTTACTGTTTCGCTATTATGTAAAAATTATTTCGACCCATCATTACAACATTTCTTGTTCTTTTTTCCCATGAAGAAACCAGAACTAATCTAATTATATAACCAGTAAAAGTAGCGGAAATGACAAAGGCGAATAAAATATCGCCTAAAATAGCCGACCTGTAACTGAACACAAAGAAAGAATAAATAAGAAATACTGCCAATCCAGAGAATAAGGCATAATGCGCTTTCTTGTTACCAAGACCCTTGAATTCAGTCTTTTCAGACAAGACTCTGAGCTGTAACTTAGTGTACCAATACCCTGCAACTAATCCAAAAGCTAAACCTAAAAACAAACCCAAAAGTGTCATTTCCAATAAGAATGGGTCTACATAATTAAAAATCGGAATATCAATAATTAGAAACACCATCCCCACAAAGATTAAAGAGATTAACACTAGACCGATAAGAGTTGCATCGAATAACCTTATGCCCATCTCAGTCCCTAATTTCATATTAAACCAACTTATTTATTAAACTTCTATGCATGGTAACTAGGCATCGAAAAACCAGCCACTTGAAGCAATGACCTTTTCCCATGGTTGGGTGTATAGTCCCCTAGCATGTTCTAAAAAATAGTCTTAAAAGCAAATTAGCACTAACTTGAGATTATGAGGTTTGGTTGATGCAAAAAAGCGTTAAAGCCATACTGTCAGCAGTAGTAGCAGTTAACACTATTCTAATATTATTCTTTGTTTTTGTAAATTATACGATATGGTACTATGTGGAAAGCTCTGCCGATTTAGTGAAACTAGTTAGCTTTAGCCCTTTTCGGGTTGCCGTTTCCTTTCTAGGCGAATGGGTTAATGGGCAGATAATGCCTGTATCTGCATTACCTTCAGCTCCAATGTTCAATTTTCCTTTTTGGCTGTTCTTTGTGTCTACCTCAATCAACCTATGCTTTATGGCACTACTGCTAAGACAAAAAGAAACAACAAAACAAGCCTAATGGCTGACCTTTTTCCACAGCTAGTTGGATCCACTCTTTGTTAGTCCAGAAAGTTTGACTAAGCTTAGTAGAGAAAGTTTTACGAATAGCCTTTTATCCTCAATCATCTCCAAGAGGAAGTATGGGTAATATCAGCAAGAGTTTCTCATTACTTCTTATTCTTATCTTAGCCGTTTCAAGTCTAACTGCAATATTCTCAACGTTACCTTTTGGGTTGGCACAAAGCGGCACAAACGTAAGTTACATAATAACTCAAGATTCTACATGGACGCCTGCAGGTAGTCCATACACGCTTACGGGTGATACTCTTGTGTATCAAGGGGTTACATTAACTATCGAGCCCGGCGTCACAGTGAATCTTGGAAGCCACTATATCGAAGTAAACGGCACCTTGAGCGCAATCGGCAGTCCATCGGATAAGGTAAACTTCAACGGAGGACAAATTACCTTCACAACTTCCAGCAACGGTTGGAGTGAACAGACCGATTCTGGCTGCCTAATCGAAAATGCAAATATCGACCAAACTTCAATCTCAAGCAGTAACCCATTAAAAATCGACAGCAGTAACATCAACGGTCAAGTCTCAGTTACTTCGTCCATAATTACGAACAATATCATCACCGGCGCAATCTCTGGAGCCAACTCAACAATTTCAAACAACAATGTAATAGGCGATATCACAATGCAAGCCAGCCCAGCCATAGGATCTTACCCGAGTGAGTCGTCAGTGATTTCAAACAACGTAGTAACTGGTGACATTAACGTTGGCTATTTCGACGTAGAGGTTTCTGGGGATTCGTCTACAGTTTTCAATAACACAGTTAATGGTTCAATCAGTTCAGTCAGCGGTGAAGGTGCCCCTGAAATATACAATAACACCGTTAGCAATGGTGGAATCGGATGTGCCGGCTATGGCTCCATTTTTAACAATTGCATCTATGGTTGCCAAGATGGTATCAGCCTATCTACACCCAGAGGTTTCGGCGGTAACCTTTATTGCTTCGCAACAGTCGAAAACAATTTGATAATCGATAACACTCAAGGCATCGACATTGAACTCACGTCTACTTTTGGACCCGGCACCGCATGCCCCACAATTCTAAACAACACAATTTCAGACAATTCGGTTGGAATTTACCTATCTGAGAATTATTACAATGCAACACCAACAATTCAATATAACAATCTGCAAAACAACTCTAACTACAACTTTAACTTAGTGGCACCTAACAATATCGATGCAACTTATAATTGGTGGGGAACAAACAACCAGTCAGCTATCAGCAACTCAATTTACGATTACAACCAAGACTTCACTTTAGGTAAAGTAACCTATACGCCCTTCCTAACTGCACCAAACTCGCAAGCACCCAATCCAAACACGCCTATACCAACGCCAGCGCCAACCTCAACGCAATCGACAGCACCTCCTTCTCATACAGCAACACTCAATCTTACATCCAGCTCGTCGCCTTCACCTTCGCCATCTTTACTGCCTATAGAACTCACAGTAACTGGGGTAGTGGCAATAGTGATTGTAGCAGTTGCTGTTGGAACATTCTTGTTAGGGAAGAGGGCAGAGCGAAACAGTAAACGTACAGCAGACTATCAGACATGAACTTAAAACACATGAGGTTCAAGGCTTTTGTAATTAGTTCATTGATTCTTATGCGACTCAAACTGGAATTCTGCTCTCATGGAAAGACAACTAAAAATAGTTTAAGTCACACTTAAAACAAAGCAAGATTTGCAAGATAGTAGCGATTCCTTCAGGCTAACCATTAGCCTTTCTTTTGAAAGACTGTATTTTGAGCTCATTTAAACTTTCTAAGCGTAAAAAACCAAAAAGCAATTTCCGTAAAGTTTCTAAGTGCTTAAAACATTTGATTTTTTATTCCATTTATCAAGTAGAGCTAACTGGGGTAATTCTTTTCCTTGTTTAACTGTTTCAATCATGCCTGAAATGTTAGCTAACTCTTTTTCATGATTGTCTTCCCATCTTTTAATGAAGTAAAAGTCAATAGCACCAATCACAATTTGAGAAAAGACAGTGATAAAGAATTTTTCATGCGAGAAAACCAATTCAAACCTCTTGTAACAAAGGGTTAAATAACAGTGAAAGAAGAAACAAAAGGGGCTCATATGAGCAAGCGATCGGATTGGTGCTTCTTTGTTAAGGGCAAAAGAATTCGTTGTTTTTGCAGTGAGGGCAACAGATTTTATGCAGTTCTTAAGTATAGCACGATTGATGACGGCTTAAAATGCACACCTGCCGCGAAGGAATTAGAAAAGACTACGACCTAGCTATGCTAGATACGAGCCACATTGGAATAAGCAACAAGGAGATAAAAACATGACAGTGACCGACATTCAAGCTATTCTCCGAAGCATGACTCTATTGGAAAAGGCAGCTTTGTGTATTGGCGCAAGCTTTTGGACAACTACTTCAATTGACCGCGTAAGAGTGCCAACAATAAGCATAACCGACGGTCCGAACGGAGTGAGAAAACGCTTGCACGATAATGTCATTATTTCTCAAAGTCTGCCTGCCACATGCTTCCCTACAGCATCATGTCTAGCCTCCACTTGGGATCGAGAACTCATGTATGTTATGGGGCGAGCCTTAGCAGAAGAGGCCATTGCTCAAAACGTGGATGTCCTTCTTGGGCCTGCGGTGAACATGAAACGCTCCCCGCTTTGCGGTCGTAATTTTGAGTATTATTCAGAAGACCCATACTTGGCGGGGGAAATGGCAGCCAGCTTAATCAATGGCATTCAAGACAAGGGCGTTGGCACATCACTCAAACATTTCGCCGCCAACAATCAAGAATTCAAACGTTATACCATCAGCTCAGAAATCGATGAACGCACGCTACGAGAGATTTACCTACCAGCTTTCGAGATGGCTGTTAAGAAAGCGAAGCCTTGGGCAGTTATGTGTGCTTATAACCAGTTCAACGGCACACCATGTTCAGAGAACAGGAAACTACTCAAGGAAATCCTCAAAGATGAATGGAATTTCGACGGCCTAGTGATGTCTGATTGGGGCGCTGTTCAAAACAGAGTTAGAGCACTGATTGCGGGATTGGATCTTGAGATGCCTGGTCCTCGCCCGAGAAACGTGAGGACTGTCATAGAAGCAGTACGGTCAGGAGAATTGGATGAAGCAACATTAGATCAGTCAGTACTACGAATACTGTCAGTGATATTCAAGGCTACACAAAGGTCTAAAGGTGGAGAGTTTAATGTCGAAGATCATCATGCACTTGCAAGCAGGATCGCCAGCGAAGGAATGGTCCTACTGAAAAACAACGGCATCTTACCCCTTAAAGATCATAACAGATTTGCCATCATTGGGCTGTCGGCTAAGCAATCACGGTTGCAGGGTGGAGGGTCTTCTCTTGTCAATCCTACAAGAATCTCTGTTCCTTTTGAAGAACTCCAACAACTAGCACCGAATGCTTTGTTTACTTATTCGGATGGGTATTCCTTCGAGGATTTCCATCGGCAGGAGCTGGTTGACGAGGCAGTTCGACAGGCCCGATCAGCAGAAGTGGCAATAATATTCCTAGCACTCCCCCCCTCAAGTGAATCGGAAGGTTATGACCGCTCAAACATAGACTTGCCCGATCAGCAGGTTACCTTGATTCAATCGGTGTCCTTTGTTCAACCCAATACCATCGTGGTAATAAACAATGGTGCGCCCGTTGAGATGAGCAAATGGATTGATTCCGCTGCCGCAGTTCTTGAAGCTTGGCTAATGGGACAGGGAGGGGGAAAAGCCATTGCAGAGATTCTCTTTGGTCGGACTAATCCATCGGGTAAATTGGCGGAAACTTTTCCCTTGAAGTTGTCTGACACACCTGCATATTTAGATTGGCATGGTGAAGACAACGTCGTGCGTTACGGTGAAGGACTCTTTATTGGCTATCGCTATTACGACGCCAAAGAAACCCCAGTATTATTTCCATTCGGACACGGATTGAGCTACACCAGTTTTACATACAGCAACCCACAGACCTCATCCACAGTATTCAAGGACACTGAAGGAATTGACGTATCAGTGGACATAACAAACAACGGTAAATTGGTTGGCAAGGAAATTGTCCAATTCTACGTTCACGATCAAAAGTCGTCACTTACACGTCCTTTTAAGGAACTGAAAGGGTTCGCTAAGGTCAGACTCCAACCTGGTGAGACCTCCACAGTGTTAGCACACCTGGATTTCCGCAGCTTTGCTTATTATGATCCTTCTTACAAGAGATGGGTGGCTGAAAATGGAGATTTTGATATACTCATAGGGTCATCTTCTGTCGATATTCGCTGTAAGAAGACCGTCACACTTGCTTCTGGTTTTGATGAACAACGTGTTTTGAGTCGCAACTCAACTATCCGCGAATGGATTGAGGATCCCGGAAGCAGAGTTGCAAGTGACCCCATGTTTAGAATGGTAATCGAGAAGATTCAAACTATGCTGGGAAGCGAAGAGAATGGAAGACAATCAGTCGTCAAGGACGCGATGAATTCAGTGCTGGATACCCCGATTTACATGGTGCTCAATTCTCTTGAAGGGTCAATGACAGTAGCAGCGGAAGAAGTGATGACGTACTTGCTCGAAAAAATTAAGTAACAAAAGAATATGCTGTTAGACATTGACATCATCTTTTTTCTCCTCTCTCAAATTCTGAACTTGTGACTTAGCGCTTTGCATGATTTCCTCCATCAAAATGGCGAAGAACTATATATCAAATTCATCCAAACGCAGTAATGCCTTAAAAAACACAGGTTGTTAGGAATTAAATTCACGTTTAGTAGGAAAAGTACAGGTTTACAAATTTTAGTTTAAACTATTGGAAAGCAGCCTACAAGTTCAGGCTTGTTTCCTTTTTCTTTTTTCTACTTAGCGAATAGGTTTTAACTGGCACACGCACATTGGTGCAATAAAAAACTTCTATGCTCATTTGTAGGTCCATTTACCGTTTAGTTGCTTTGGGGGTAAACGTACTATAAAAGTTGTGCCCTTTCCTTCAGTACTTTCAAAGGTAACTGTTCCCCCTAAGCCTTCAGTCATTCGCTTGACCACTGCTAAACCGAACCCTTGACCCTTAGATTTTGTCGTGATCATCGGAGTAAATAACTTGGGCTTGATGTCCTCAGGGATGCCAACTCCTGTGTCTTTAACAGTAATCAAAATGTCATTAGTCTTGTCGGCATATGCACGAATAGTTAGCTTACCGCCATTGGGCATAGCTTGGACTGCATTCAACGTTAAATTGGCGGCTATGCGCTTAACATAGTCAGGGTCAGCCATAATTCTTTCCGCCTTGACATCTACATCCACAGCCACCTTGATGTTCTTGGGAATACCATTCTTAACCAATATTTCATTGAATACCGATTTCATGTTTGTTTCTTGGGCTCGCGGATTAAGCGGTCTAGCGTAATCTTGAAGATCTGCTACTATCTTGTTAATGTAGTCAATGTTATGTTCAATTTCGTCTAAGCTTTCTAAAGCGTTTATCTTTTGCTCGTTCTCTGGAAGTGCTGCCAGTTCTGTTTTGGCTAAATACAGGTCACCTGTAATTGCCTGCAGCGGATTACGGATATCATGCCCAACCATACCAGCAGTGGCACCGATAGCAGCTAAACGTTCAGAATCTTTCAGTTTCTTTGCCGCTTCCTGAGCTTGTTCTTCAGCCTTCTTTCGTTCTGTAACATCTCTTGCAGCTGCAAAAACACCCTGTATTTCTCCGGCGCTGTTTCTATAAACAGTAGCATTATACAGCACTTCCGTGACTTTTCCAGACTTATGCTTGATCGCCAAGGGATAATCTGTTACAAATCCTTCAGAAAAAACTCTCTTGTACCCAATCTTGGCTTTTTCAGGTTCCGTAAAGTAATCCGAGAAGTCGCTGCCAATCAATTCTTCTCTGGAAGTTCCTGTGACCTGTTCAGTGGCTATGTTAACGTCGGTGATCTTGCCTTCAGCGCTAATTGTCACCAGAGGGTCAAGACTTGCCTCAATAAGATTTCTTGCATATAATGAACTGAGTTCAAGTTTCCTAGTTCGCTCTTCAACAAGCTTCTCCAAGTTTTCTCGGTATTCAACAAGTTTCTCTTCAGCTCTCTTGCGTTCAGTTATGTCTTTTCCATAAATGGTTATTCCTTCGGCAGAAGGGAATACAGCAAATTCTCTGATGCCTTGTGCGTAAAGGGTCTTCCACTCAAAATGCTTGACCTTTCTTTGGGACATTGAGTAACGAAAGTTCTTCTCAACCTCGGTTCCATTAAATCTGGGAAAAGTCTGCCAAAAATTTTTGCCGTTAAGATCGTTAGGCTCATAGCCCCATGCATTTGCCGCAGTGTTGTTAACATAAACAAAATTCCAGTCTTTGTCGAATGCGTAAACATAATCAGTTATACTTTCAAGAATATCTGCTACCCTTTGCTTGCTTTGCTCTAGCGCTACTTCAGCTTTCTTGCGCTCAGTGATATCCTGAACCATCCCGATGGACCGAACGATTTTGCCAGATTCATCACGGATGTTATCGCATTTTTCGTGTACAGTGCGTACTTCACCATCTAGCCTAACAACCC
>Ga0326727_10009504_pt1 | contig 23881 bp, 18 predicted proteins | sample MB2enrmetagenome_FD_207643 | JGI IMG/M metagenome (GOLD analysis project Ga0326727, IMG submission 207643) | Lab enriched peat soil microbial communities from McLean, Ithaca, NY, United States - MB29MY | ecosystem: Environmental > Terrestrial > Soil > Wetlands > Peat | place: USA: New York... | reverse complement strand
GCCGGGCGCTCGAGCGGATCGCGCAGCACCTCGAATCCGCCGTCCGCGCGCAGCCGAATCCGAAGCAGAGCATCGGGAGAGCGTGCAGCCCGGATCGCCGCGCGGATCGCGGCACTGTCGAGTGGAACGCGAAAGCGCGTAGCGCTGGTACGCAGGCGGTTGAGATGGCGTTCGACGATCGTGTCGCTCGCATCGGCGGCAAGCGTCTCCCACAGTTCGAGCGGCTGCGCGTGGGTGCGTAGAAAGGCGGCCTTCGTTTCGATCTCGTTCCACTCGTCGCTCGCGTGCGAATCGCTCACGATGCCGCCGCCGGCGTCGAAGCGGCCGAGTCTGCCTTCGAGTTGGGCCGTGCGAATCGCGACGTTCCACCAGCCGCGGCGCCCCGGTCCTAGAAAGCCGATCGCGCCGCAGTAGCTGTCCCGCGGCCGCAGCTCCAGGCGGGCGATGCGCGCCATCGCCGCGCGTTTGGGGGCGCCCGTAATGCTGCCGCACGGGAACGTGGCATCGATGACGGCGCCCAAAGATACGCCCGCGATATCGGCGGCGATCGTCGACGTCATCGTCGCAAAGCTCGGATACCGTTCGACGGTACACAGACGTTCGACCCGGACGTTGCGGCCCGCGCGCTGCAAGTCGTTGCGCAGCAGGTCGACGATCATCACGTGCTCGGCGCGATTCTTCGCTTCCAGCAGGCGTTCGTGGCGCCCGGCCGGAGCCGTCCCTTTCATCGGCTTGGTTCGTACGGTGTCGCCGTCGAAAGCGAGGAAGAGCTCGGGCGACCATGAGAGCACGCGCCGCTCGCCGTCCTCGAGGAAGGCTTGGTAGCCGGCCGCCGTTCGTGCCGCGACGGCTTCCCACGCGGCGAGCGCGTCACCGTCGACGGCAAGCGCGAAAGGGACGGTGTAGTTGACCTGATACACCTCGCCGTCGCGGATGTCGTCCTGGATGCACGTGACCGCGCGCGCGTAGGCTTCGGGCTCGACGAGCGGCAGCAGTGGGGAGATCGCAAACGCAGCGTCGCGCGGTGCGTTTGCCTCGCTGAAAGGCCCGGCAAAGATGCCGAGCACGGCGCTGCCGTCGTATCGCAATTCACCCGCGATCCAACGGCCGTCGGCAAGGGCGCGTTCGCAGCGATCGAGCGCTTCGCGCGTTTCGCGAGCGGTGGTGGATCGCAGGACGTCGAGCGGCGCCGTGAAAGCGAGCTGCTCGCCGCCGTCGCGAAAGCGGGCTGAAAACGGCACGAAAGCAGCGTTACCGCGTGCGGATGCGCTCGCCGGCGTTGTCGAGCAACGATGTCATGGGGGGCTTATACCTCGTGTGACGAAGAGCGACCTCGATGACCTCGCTTTTCGATGCGCTTCCCGCCGAAGCGACCCTTTTTGCCGACGGAGGCTCCCGTGGAAACCCGGGCCCTGCCGCAAGCGGTGCGGTACTCGTCGCGCCCGGCGGTGAGGTTCTCGATGAGGTCGGGCTCTATCTCGGCGTTGCGACGAACAACGTTGCCGAGTGGACGGCGCTCTGCATCGGGCTGGAACGCGCCGCCGAACGCGGGCTGCGCCGGTTGGCCGTACGCATGGATTCGGAGCTCGTCGTCAAGCAGATGCGCGGGGAGTATCGCGTGAAGCACGCCGATCTGCAGCCGCTCCACCGGCGTGCGACGGCGTTGCTTCGCCGCTTCGAACACGTCGACATCAAGCATATTCCGCGCAAGCAAAACGGGCTTGCCGACGGTCTGGTCAACGCCGTGCTGGACCAGGAAGCCCAAGCGTCTGCTTCGTAAGGACCCCGCTCATGCGCCGCTACCCCGTAACCATCTTCATCGTCGTCCTCTCCGCGATCACCGCCGCGTTCATCTTCCTGCAGTTTCGCAACGCGGAAACGGCCAAAGTCAATCAAGTCGTCGACGTCACCAAGCAGCGCAGCGAGATCTACGCGCGCATGCTGGTTCACTACGACAAGCCGCCGGTCTACGAAGAAGAATGGCGCCTGCAAGACGTCGAGGGCGTCAGCACGTACGAGTATCGCATTCGGGGCTACAACGGCAAGCAGATCACGATTACGGCACCCAAACGCCGGATGTACGACGTCAGCTTTTTCTTCGGCCGTCTCGATCAGGACGGCGTGTGGCAGATCGTCAACCAGCCGCCGCGCGGCAACACCGACGTTCACTACACGGTTTACGTGAAACAGCTTGCCGATTTCAAGCAGGGAGACCGCACGATCACCTTTACCGATCCGCACTATTGGGCGACGACGGCGGGGCGGCAGTATAGCATCGATCTCTCGAAAGAGAGCCCGAACGATCTGCTCAAGCTCAAGAGCACGGAGCTCGCCGACGATCGCTACCAAAAGGTCGTCGACGACTTCCGGTCGTTCGGGCCGGAGAGTTTTCGCACGAAGATCGCGGACGCGCGAGCGTCACTGGGGCTCAAGTAGGCGTGGCGGCGAATCCGGCGCGGGTCGTGCTCCGATCCGTCGTCGTCATCGCGATGCTCGGCATCGCCGCCTTTTGGAGTTACGAGGCTGCCGAGAGCCCGACGAGCCAAATCTTCGGCAAGACGGTGGTGAGCGGCCCGTCTAACGAACGGGTCGTCGCGCTCACCTACGACGACGGCCCGAACCCGCCGTATACCGACGAGATTCTTCGCGTGCTCGAAGCGGAACGCGTACGCGCGACGTTCTTCGTCGTCGGGCGCGCGGTCGAGGCGTACCCCTCCGTCGTGCGCCGCGAGGTGCGGGACGGGGACGCGATCGGCAACCACACCTGGGATCACGCCCACCTCATCGTGATGGACCCGGACGGCGTGCGCGAGAGTCTGACGCGTACCGACGCCGCCATCGCTGCGGCGACCGGCGTGCATCCGGCGATCATGCGTCCACCGTTCGGCGCCCGCGACTGGATCGTCCTCGACCAAGCGCGTAAACTCGGCTACACGCCGATCATGTGGTCGGTGCCGCTCGCGCGGGATTGGGAGAACCCGGCGCCGTCCGTCATCGCCGCCCGCGTGCTCCCGAGCGTCACCGACGGCTCGATCATCGTCCTCCATGACGGCAATCGGGGGCTGATCTGCGGCGGCGCGCGCTTGCCGCCGAAGACGTGCGACCGCAGCAGCAACGTCGAGGCAACGCGTTTGATCGTGGAGTCGCTCAAGGCGCAGGGGTACCGATTCGTCACGATCCCGGAATTGCTCGCGCTCAAGCGCTCTACGCATACCTCCGCCCCCGGAACTGAATGAAGCCGTCCGGATGTTTGCCGGCCGGGTCGTGATGGGTCCAATGAACGAGCGGCAGTTTTCCAGGGTCGTGTACCATCTCTCCGCACACCTCGACACGATCACCGGGGCTGACCGGCACGCGCGGGGCAAGCGCCACGTTGTCGACGACCGAGACCGGTCCGGCGTCGCTCTGCACGGCGAATGTCTCGTGTACGCATTTAGTGCGGCTGCCGAAGAAGTAGGACGGCGCGCTGGTAACCGTCGCGTTGAAGTCGACCATCGTCGGCGCGGTCGAATGATAGGCGGTATTGAGGTCCATTTGGCCCCTCCTCTACGCAGGCGTTTCACGCGTTCGAAGGCGAACGGCAAGGGGCAATGCGCGTAATACGCACCGAACGGCTGCGTTTGGAACCGGTCACGACGGAGAATGCCGGCGTGCTTTGGGACGTGCTGCAGTTGCCCGGGTTACGCGATTACCAGGATTTGCCCGACGCGAACCGCGAGCAGTTCAAACGATTGGTCGGGGCGCGGCCGGTCTCGCTCGAACCGGGAGCCTCCGGGCGTTTCGAATGGCTGATCTATCTCGAAGGCGTCGCGGAACCGGTCGGCTGGGCGTCGCTGCGCGTAGGCGACCGTGCGACCACCGCGGAGGTCGGATACAGCGTGGTCGTCGAGTACCGCCAGCGCGGAATCGCGACCGAGACCGTGCGCGGTCTCATGAACGAAGCCTTCGCGCGCACGCATCTGCAGAAAGTACGCGCCTACTGCGTTCCCGCGAACACGGCGTCGCGCGCGGTGCTCGATACGCTCGGATTCGAGGACGACGGCATCCTCCCGCGCGGAGCCACCGTGCAAGGCCGCCCGGTCGACGTCGTAGGGTTCGTGATGGAACGTTCGCGATGGAACTCGCTGCAAAAGGTGCCGTGACCGAGCTTCCGGTCTACGATGAGCACCGCGGCGGGTTTGCCGCGCTGACCGGTCGTCGGGTGCTGATCTACTGGCCGCACGGCCTCGGGGATTTCGTCCACCTGGCGTACGTCTTGCCGCTGCTCGAACCGTCGAACGAGTATTTCCTCACGCGTTTCGGCGACGACTTCGTCCATCTCTACGACACCGCGGCGATCGCGCACCCGATCTACTCCGGCGAGCGCCGGATCGGCGCTGGTTCGCCGCCGCATTTCGGCGTCAACTTCAAGAAGATCCGTAACCGGGTCGAACGGCTCACGATCCCCGAGCCGCTCCGCTCGCGCATCGAATCCGCGCGGATCGATACGGTTCTCTACACCGACTATCCCGAAAAGACCGGTCGCGTTGCGTATCCCTTTCACACCAAGGCGCGCTACATTATCGGCAAGCTGGTTGCGCCCGAGCGCCTCGCGCAGTTCGACCTCTCGCAGCCGCTGCAGCCGGGGATTCCGTTCACCGCACCGGATGCATCGCGCCGGCTCGTGGAAGATCGGCTGCGCGCGGCGGTCGAGCCCGGCGATCGTCTGTATCTGATCTCGCCCGGCGGACACACGCAGCTCGACAAGATCTGGCCGGAGGCGTCGGTTGCGGAGTTCGCCCGGCTCGTTCGCGCGCGCGACGCGCGCGCGCGCGTCGTCGTGATCGACGAACGTACGTCGGATGCGATCGGTCGCGAACCGGGGCTCGCACCGACGACCGCCGATCTCTTCGCCGGGCTCGACGTGCCGTTCGCGCATCTTCTGACCACGCTGATCCGCGCGTCGCACGCGTACGCAGGCGTCTCGTCCGGCCCGCTGCACTGCGCGATCGCCATCGGCGGACGGCCGACGGCCGGCATTTGGCTCGCGCACTGGCCGGAGTATTACGACGAGCCGAGCGAAGCGGTGCATTTGGTTGGGCCCAACGTCTACCGCAAGAAGCTCGACCAGCGCATCGGTGCCTACACCAAGAAGCAGGCGCCCGCGTTGCGCTATCGCATCGTGCCGTTCCGCGAGCGAATGCCGGCGGCTGCGGACGTTCTCGACGCCCTGGATTCGGCCTAGCGCTACTCGGCCATCGCGGCCACGGGCAATCCCTCTTGATCGCGCTTCTTGACCCGGATGAAGAACACGAGGGGCATCGCCACGACGAACACGATCGCGGTGATCTGCAGGAGATAGTTGTAGGCGATCATCGACGCTTGCTGGGCGACCATCTGCGTGAGCGCGCCGACCGGCATGCCGTGCGTTTGCGTGATCCCCGAAGCTAGTACGTTCCAAGCGACCGCCGTCTGGTGCGTTAGCAGCGTGGTAAGGATGGCGATGCCGAAGCTGCCGCCGATCTGACGGACGAGCGTATAGACGCCGGTCGCTCCCGCCAGCTCGGCCATCGGCACTTCGCTGAGCGTCACGGTCGAGAGCGGTACGAAAATGAAGCCGAGCCCGAAACCTTGGATGAAGCGCGGCCAGAACACGTCCCAATAGCCCGCATCGGTGCTAAGCCCCCCGAGCTGCCAGCACGAAAGCGCGAAGATGAACATCCCGAACGCGATCGACCAGCGCGCATCGATGTAGTGCAGCAATCTGCCCACGAAGAACATGCTCACCGCGGTCGTCGCGGCGCCGGGTAAGAGCGCCATTCCGGTGTCGAAGGCCGTGAAGTTGAAGATGGTTTGGAAGAGCAACGGCAAGATCAACGCCGTGCCGAATAACCCGAACCCGGTGATGATGCCGATGATGTTGCCGATGGCGAACGATCGCAACCGAAAGACTTGGAGCTCGACGAGGGGCTGCCGCTCGCGTAGCATCTTCAAGACGAACCAGACGAGGGTAACGGCCGCAACGACGGTAAGCACGGTGATCGTTTGCGAGCTGTACCACTCGTCGTGTTCACCGCGCTCGAGCACGTATTGGAGCGAGGCGAGGCCGGCGGTCAACAGCGTGAGGCCCGTCCAATCGATGCCCGACTCCGGCTTCTTGATGAACTTCGGATTGGGGATGTAAGCCATCGTCATCAAGAACGCGACGATGCCGATCGGGATGTTGATGTAAAAGATAAGCGGCCAGCTCGCGTTATCGACGATGTAGCCGCCCAATGTCGGGCCGACCGCCGGGCCGACCATCGCGCCGACGCCGAAGATCGCCATCGCGGTTCCGCGCCGTTCGGGCGGGTAGCTCTCGAACAGGATCGACTGCGCGGTCGGCTGCAGTGCGCCGCCGCCGATTCCCTGGATGACGCGATAGATGACGAGCTGCGTGATCGACGTCGCGGTGCCGCACAGGAGCGAGGCGATCGTGAAGAGCGCGAGCGACGCGGCGTAAAACCGCTTGCGCCCGAGAAAGGCGGTGAGCCAGCCGTTGAGCGGCATCACGCAGACGTTCGCTAAGATGTAGCCGGTAGCAACCCACGAGACCTCGTCGACCGAGGCACCGAGATTTCCGCCGATCGTGTTGAGCGCGACGTTGACGATCGTCGAATCGATGATCGCCATGATCAAGCCCAGCATCACGGTGATCGTGATGGCTGCGAGCGGAGCGTCTTCCTGGTGAGCAAACGGATTGCGCATGAAGTTAGTTAACCGGCTAACCATGTACGCGGTTGCAACCATCACATCCTCTTAACGCGGGTTTAAACCGCGCTACGATACGCTGAGTGCAATTCGAAAGGAGCGTGCTATGGAACTGGAAATCGACGCACCGACGACCGACGTCATCGCTATGAATCTCACGATCGCCGCGCTTGACCAATGGCTGCGCGACGTCAGCTCGGAGCGCAGCGGCGCCGAACTCGGTCGCGAGATCGGCGCACTCTACCGCGAAATCCACGCCGCGGTCGACGAAATGTCACCCGATGATGACGAGGATTTCGATTTCGACGACGATGAGGAAGACGAGGACGAAGACGAGGAGGCGGAAGCCTCCGACGAACGCGACTAGTTCGTCGTCGCCATCGGTTCGCGCGCGCGCGGGAGGAGCAGGGTTACGACTGCTCCGCCGCGCGCGCCGTTTTTCAGGGCCAGTGAGCCCCCGTGCGCTTGCGCGAGAACGTTCGCGATGGAGAGGCCCAGGCCGGTGCCGCCGCGCGAGCGCGCCGAGTCGGCGCGCCAGAAGCGTTCGGTGGCGTGCGCAAGGGCCTCGTCGGTGAAACCCGGCCCGCCGTCGGCGACGGAGAGCTCAACCCACGCGCCTTCGGCGCGTACGTCGATCGCGACCGACCCGTCGCCGTGCGTGATCGCGTTGTGGACGATTGCCAGCACGGCCCGTTCGAGCGCGTGAGCGCTTCCGAAGATGTCGGCGCAGCCGTCAACGTGGAGCTCCAGACGCGTGGAGGCAGGCTGCAGGCGTTCGCTGATGCGATGCGCGAGCGCGCCGAGATCGACGCGCTCGAACCCGCCGACCGATCGATCGCGCATCGTGTCGAGCAGTTGATCGACGAGCGCTTCGAGGCGGTGCGTCTCGCGGTCGATGCTCGAGAGCGCCGCAACGTACTCTTCGGTCGAGCGCGGACGGCGCAGCGCGAGATCGGTCTCCGCGCGGACGACCGCGAGCGGCGTGCGCAGCTCGTGCGATGCGTCGGCGACGAAGCGCCGCTCCGAGTCAAAGCTGGCTTCCAGGCGTTCGAGCATGCGGTCGAACGAGGCGCAGAGCCGCCCGAGTTCGTCGTCGCCGCCGGCATGCAGTCGCTGCGAGAGGTCGCGGCTCTCGATCTGCTCGGCAAGCTGCGCAACGCGCTCGACCGGACCCAGGATCGTGCCCGCATACCAGCCGGAGAAGATGAAGGCGACGGCGACGATCGCGAGCCCCACGCAGACGAACGCGAGCGCGGCCGCATTATGGACCTGAACGACGAAGCGGCCATCGCGCCACGCGACGATCGTTCCGACGCCCGCGCGCCCGTGTAACACATCGGTGCGTGCGGACCGGACGTTGCGCGCTCCCGCGCCTTCCGGAACGGCGTCGCCGAAGATGAGCTTGCCGCGGTGGTCGAGCACGGCGATGTGTTCATCGGCGTCGTGGAGGGCATGCATCTGCGCGAGGTCGTCGCTATCGACCGAGGGCTTCCCGGACTTATCGACGTCGACGACGTCCGACGCCGCGCGCGCGACGGTCGCAAGCTTCGCGTCGATGTTGGCGCGCAACGCGCCGTCGATCACCGCGAGCGAGACGACGCCGAAGATGATGCACCCGGCCGCGATGAGTGCGGTCATGGTGATCGAAAGGCGGCGGCGCAGGCTCACGCGCCGCTCCCCAGCCGGAAGCCGATGCCGCGCACGGTCTGGAGCAGCGGCGGTTCGCCGTTCGCCGTCAGCTTCAAGCGCAGCCGACGAGCGTATACGTCGAGCACGTTGGATTCGGGATCGGCGTCGTGATGCCAAACGGCATCCATCAATACCTCGCGCGTCACCGTGCGGCCGGCGTTGCGAATCAGCGTTTCGAGCAGCGCGGTCTCTTTCGACGTCAGGTCCAGCGGACGTCCGCCGCGACGCGCCTCGCGCGAGCGGCGGTCGAAGACGAGGTCGCTGCAGCTCATGACGTCTTCGAGCATCCGCCGGGGACGCCGGGTGAGCGAGCGCAAGCGCGCGTGCAATTCGTCGAGCGCGAACGGTTTGCGCAGATAGTCGTCGGCGCCGGCATCGAGGCCCTCGACGACGTCGCGCGCGTCGACGCGCGCCGTCAGCAGCAGGACCGGTACGTCGATCTCCGCGCTACGCACGTCTTTGAGGACGAGCAGCCCGTCGCGATGGGGGAGATTGAGATCGAGGATCATCACCTCGTAGTCGGTGGCGCGCAGATAGCGCAGGCAGTCGCGCCCGTCCGCCAGCGCGTCCGCGATGTGGCCGTCCTCGGTCAGACCGCGGCAGATCAACGCTCGCAGCGATGAGTCGTCTTCAACGATCAGAACGCGCATAATGGTGAGGGGTCCCGTTCGAGCTCCGCCGCGCGCGAGCATTCCGCTCTTAACAACTCTTAATGAAAATCGCTCGCCGGGCACGAAAGCAACAAGGAGTGTACGGTGCAAGTATTACGCCAACATGAAACGCGCAAATATAGGCTACGTTAACGCGAGCATAATCGTTTCATAAAATTATTTGCGTACGAGTCAAGAGTTCCCACCATTTTTGTTGATGGAGTTTTTGCTCGAATCATGCTGTCACGGCTTCTTGCGGCCATCGTCGCCGTTGTTGTCTCGCTCTCGCCGGGCCTGGCCACGGCTCAGGGCAACGCTCACGGATCGGTGACGGGCCGGATCTTGGACGCGGCGCAAGGTCTGCCCGTACCCAACGCCCATGTGGTGCTCGAAGCGCCGGGGGCTAAAGCCGGTTCTGGTGTGACCGACCCCTCGGGTGTGTTTTCGATCTCCGACGTGGCTCCCGGCGAGTACTCGTTGCTGATCGTCGCGTCGGGCTACCTCTCGACGCGCGTCCCGAGCGTGGTCGTAATCGCCGGCCAGACGACCGAGTTGCAGACCGCGGTGCAGTACGTCGGCAACGAATCGACGAGCTTGAAGGAGATCGGCCGTGTCGTCGTGTCGCGCACCAACGCGCTCCAGACGACGACCACGATCAACCAGTACATCGATCCGGCGAACATTCAGAATTACGGCTACACCCGATCCGCCGATCTGCTCGGCACCTTGCCCGGCGTCACCGCCGAGACCAGCTCGTCGGTTGCGGACGACGTTTCGATCAGCATTCGCGGGTACGATCCGTCGGAAACCGCGACGATGCTCGACGGCCATCCGATCGGCCCGATCGGCGCTTTCGGAGGCGGCTTCAACTACAAGGTCTCGCCGTTCTGGGGGCTCTCGGGAACAAGCGTGATCTTCGGCTCCGGCGCAACGGGCTTTTACGGCACGCCGACGATCGCCGGCGGCGTGAACTTCCAGTCGCTCGATCCCACGCTGACGCCGCAGGGCTTCATTCAACAGGGCGTCGGTAACAGCGGCCATGCCTTGAGCGGATTTCAGGCGACCGGTACGGTCGGAAAACTCGGCTACGCCGTTGCCGGAGCCGTGCAAGGCACCTACGGGCAATTTTATCCGACCGACCGCACGCAGACCGCATTCCTGAGTTCGAGCGCCGTCTACACGGACAACGTTACGAATCCCGGGACCCCCTACAGCCCGCCCGACCTGACATCGGCAAACGTCAACAATCCGGCCAACACCTACCTGGTCTCCGGCAACTCGACCACGCGAAACTTCCTTGCGAAAGCGATCTACTCGTTCTCGCCGAGGACGCAGTTGCAACTCACCGCCAACGACTGGACGCAGTGGGACGATAAGACCGGTGAGGGCGACAACGACTACCTGCCGTCGCAAACGGCCCAGTATAATGCCCCGGTTGGGAACGACTTCACGCTCCCGAGCGGCGCGATGACCAACTGCGGATCCAGTTTGGTCGCGGTGCTGAATGACTCGGCTCAGGGGTTCACCTGCATGACGCCGCAGCAGTACGGGCAAGCGTTTTCGGGGCCCGACGGCGGCGGCATCGGCCGTTGGAGCGCGATGCATCTACAAGACTATGACGGCCGTCTGACGCAGCAGCTGGGAGCTACGCAGGTCGTGCTCGACACCTACGTGGACAACTACAATCTCGACGAGCACAAGGGGCCCGACGGCGCGTGGCACTTCAACACCTACCTCACGCATGGATACCTTGCGTCGGACGAGTTCACCGCCGGCAAGAACAACGACGTTACCGTCGGGTACAGCCAGGTTCACCAGCGGCACGACGATCTCGAGACCCTCGTGCCCGCGGGGACCTATTACTTGACGTCGATGAGCTATTACGCCCAAGATGCGTGGACGCCGAGCCATGCCTTCAGCCTCTTTGCAAACCTGTACTTCCAGCGCTCGGTCGACACGGCGACGACGACGTTCGATCCACGCCTCTCGCTCGTGTTCCACCCGACCAACAACGACGTTATCCGCGTCACCGGTGGCCACGCCTATAGCGAACCGGATCCGTCGCTGCTTCTGGAAGCCGCGCCGTCCCTCGGCTCGCCGTCGAGCTTGAACTCGTTCTGCGGCACCGGCGAGCTGAACTCGGTCGGTTCGGTCGCGAGTGCGGGACTCAAACCGGAGACCGCGACGGACGTGGAGGTCTCGTACGGTCATCGCTTCAACCGCACCACGACCGTTCAGATCGACGCGTATTCAAGCAACGAAATCAACCCGATCCTCAGCGGCACCTTGCCGATCTCGGACTATCCGCAATTCAATTCGTACCTGCAGCAGCCGTATACGGAGCCGAACGGTACCGTGACGACGCTCGAGCAGGGCTTCCTCGACCGCATCGCTTCGCAGTGCAGCTCGACGCCGACCTCTGCCGTGCTGGGCTGGACGACGACGGCAAACGCCGGTTCGGGACTCCACCAGGGCGTCGACCTGAGCGGCGAGGTACAGTTGATCCGCAATCTGCAATTTGCAGCCGACTTCGGGCTGCAATCGGCGCAGTACCGAAACATCCCGATCGGCATCCTGCAGAACAACACGGGCCTGATCAACGGTGCGCAGATCACGTCGATTCCGCTGCAAAAGGGCAACCTGTCGTTCAATTACACGAACCCTTCGGGCATTCGCGCCAGCATTCAAGGCAATTACGTCGGCGCGAATAACCCGCTCAACCGTCAAGGCTCGTACTGGTACGCCGATGCCTTCATCGCCGCCGGCAACGGCCCGGTGCTGGTGACGTTCGGCGGTACGAACATCTTCAACAATATCGCCCAGCAGTACGGGTTCATCGGGCTCGGCCCGGTGTACGCGCAAAACCAATTCGGGTCGAACGCCATCAATCCGAACCAAGCCTCGGAGATGTACGGTCTTCCGTATCGCCAACTGTTCCTCAACGTCCGGTTCAAGCTCTGACCCTCCACCGTACCAGCGCGAGAACCAAGGCCCCGCGGTCTCCCGCGGGGCCTTGGCCGTTCTTAGGCTCTGCGTCCGCGCAGCCGAAAATGCTGGAAAGGAGGCGCGTAATGAGTGTCTTTCGTGATGCCGCGCATGCCGGGGAGTTCATCGGCGGGTTCTTTCGCGAGGAGTCCGTGGACGGCGGCAGGTTCTTCGCCGGCAGCGGGCTGGTCTATTGCTACACGTTGAGCGATCTCGGCGTGCGGATCGTGGTCGATGCGAGCATCGAGCCGCAGCCGGGGCGCAGATTCGGTGTGTACGTGAACGATCCGAACGCGCCCGAGCCCACGGTCGAGTTCATTGCCGACTCCGAGACCTTCCACCGGGTGTATAGCGGCGACGTGCAGCCGCTGACGCTGATGGCGGCGGGCAAGATCAAAACCAAGGGCAACGTCGCCGCGGCCATGCGCACGCTGCCGGGTCTGGTGATCCTGATCTCACATTACAAGGCCTACAGCGCCAAACACGGCGTAGCTTAGGCCGCGCACCGTTAGCGCGGCACGAGCAGCAGCAAGCTTGTACCGAAGACGGCGAACGCGAGGAAAAACACGATCGCCGTAAACGCCATCACCCGCCGCAGACCGATGCCGGCAATCGCGAGCACCGGCAGGCACCAAAACGGTTGGATCATGTTGGCGACTTCTTCGCCGATGGCAACCGCCATAGCGCAGGCCGCCTGCGATGCACCAAGTTTCGCTGCGGCCGGCACGACGAACGGGCCTTGCACGGCCCAATGTCCGCCGCCGCTCGGAACGAAGAGCGAGATGATGACGCTGGAAAAGAAACTCCAGAACGGCAGCGTCGCTGCCGTCGCGAAGCCGACGAACCATCCGGCGATGACGGCGGCCAGACCCGTCCCGGTCATGAGTCCCATGATGCCGCCGTAGAGCGGATACTGAATCAACAGGGGGCCGGTCACGCGCGCGGCGTCATTGATCGCGCGCACGTACGCTGCGGGCCTCCAGTGCAGCACCAAGCCGAGCGCGAGAAAGATGGCGATGACGCTGTTGATGTCGAGCGTGAAGCCTTTGGCGATCCATACGCAGCCGAGATACGCCGCGATCGCGACCGCGATCGCGAGATTTAGGATCCACGCGCGATCGAGGGCGTCGCCGAGGGTTCCCGTGCGTTCGCTCGGCGACGCTTCTGCATGCTCCGCCAAACGTGAGGGGTCCGCGGCAAGCGCGTCGGCCCCGCGCGGTTCACATGCCGCGAAGACGAACGGCAACGCGACGAACAGCACGAGCGCCGGCGCGAGGTTGAACGCGGTGAAGATCGTCTGCGAGAGCGGCAGCACCGCGCCGGTGAGGGCCTGCACGAGGTTGAGTTTGCTGCCCGGCGTTGCCTGAGCCAGTGCGATCGAACTCGAGAGGCCGCTCGCCCAGAACAGAAAGCCGCAGTACGCGGCGGCGACGAGCCACCCGAAGTCGACACGTTGCATGCGCCGCGCGAGCTCCCGCGCCAGCAGCCCGGCGACGACCAACCCGAAGCCCCAGTTCAGCCAGCACGCCATCGACGAAACGGCGAAGGTGAGCGTCATGGCGCCGCGCGTCGTACGCGGCAGCGCTGCCAGTCCCACCAGCGCCCGTTTCACCGGCGCGCTGCTCGCCAGCGCGTAGCCCGTGACGAGAATCAAAATCATCTGCAACGCGAACGCGAAGATGTCGAAGATTCCGCCGTACCACGCCGCGAGCATCTCGGCCGGCGCACGGTGCGGTGCCAGAAGCGCGGCCAGCGCCCCGGTCACCAGCGTGAGTGCCACCGCAAAGACGTACGGGTCGGGGACGGCGTACTCGAAAACGCGAACGAAAAAGTCGGAGATGGATCGCATGGGCATGACTCCGCCTCTCTCGCGGCGGATACCTGGCCCATGAACGCACTTGTCTATTCCCGCTTCGGTGAACCCGCCGACGTTCTCGACGTGCAGACTTCCGATGCGCTCCCGGAGCCGGGAGCAGGCGAGGTGCGGCTGCGCATCCTGCGCTCGCCGGTACATAACCACGACCTCGCCACGATCCGCGGCGTGTACGGCTACAAGCCGTCGCTTCCGGCTACCGCGGGCAGCGAGGTGGTGGGCATCGTCGACGCACACGGCGCCGGCGTGAGCACCCCGGCCGTCGGAACGCGCGTCTGCGCGCTCGTTCCCGGCGCATGGGCCGGCTACGCGCTTGCGAACGCGCAAACGGTGATCCCCGTGCCCGACGCATTCTCGGACGATGTCGCGGCGCAGCTGGTCGCAATGCCGCTCTCGGCGGTCGTGCTGCTGCAGTCGCTGAACGTCAAAGAGGGCGATTGGATCGCTCAGAACGCGGCCGGCGGCGCGGTCGGGAAGATCCTCATGAAGATCGCGCAGGCGCAGGGCGTCAACGTCATCAACATCGTGCGCCGCGATGATGCGGCCGAGGAGCTGCGTGCCTACGGCGCCCGGCACGTGGTGAGCTCGTCGAACGACGATTGGATGACGCAGGTGCGGGCGCTCGCACCGGGCGGAGTTGCGCGCATCGTCGACTCCATCGCCGGACCGCAAACGATGGACCTGCAGCGGCTGCTGGCGCCGCGCGGCGAACTCATCGTCTTCGGCGGCTTGTCGGGGCAGGCGATCAAACTCGATCCGAGTGTGATGATCTCGCACGAAATCGTCGTGCGCGGCTATTGGATGACGAGCTGGATGGCGCGCGCGACCTACGACGAGCGCGTCGCCGCGATCGGCGCCGTCTTTGCGGGGGCGCTTGCGGGGGAGTTTCCGCTCGCCGTCGGCGGCGTCTACCCGCTGCTCGATTTCAAAGCGGCGTTGAAAGCGGCGGAGACGCCGGGGCGCGCGGGCAAGATCCTCTTCGATCCCGCGGCCTGATGCGATACGCCACCCTCGAGCGCGACGGCGGTCGCATCCTCGAATATCTGGTCGCCGGCGCCGAAGCCGCCGACGCGATCGTCTTGCATCACGGGACGCCCTCGGATGCCTCGCTCTGGGAGTCGTGGAACGATGCTTGCGCGACGGCGGGGTTGCGCATGATCGCGCTATCGCGGGCGGGGTACGGTAACTCAGCGCGTGCGGCGGGGCGCAGCGTTTGCGATGCAGCCGCCGATGTCGCCGCCGTACTCGATGCGCAAGGCGTCGACGAGTTCGTAACGGCCGGTTGGTCGGGCGGCGGTCCGCACGCCCTCGCGTGCGGCGCGCTGCTCGCGCCGCGCTGCCGAGCGGTCGCGACCTTTGCGGGAGTGGGCGCGTACGGCGCGCCCGATCTCGATTTTCTCGACGGCATGGGACCGGAGAATCACGAGGAGTTCGGCGCGGCGCTGCAGGGTGAAGCGAGCGTGCGCGCGTGGCTCGAAGCCAATGCCTCCGACTACCGCACCGTCACCGCGCAGGCGATCGCCGATGCGTTCGGCGGGCTGGTTTCGCAGGTCGACCGCGACGCGCTCGCCGACGGCTTCGCGGAGGCATCGGCCGCAACGATGCGACGCTCGCTCGCGAACGGCTTCGACGGATGGGTTGATGACGATATGGCGTTCGTGCGGCCGTGGGGGTTCGATCTGCGCGACGTCCGCGTACCGGTGACGGTATGGCAGGGCGATCAAGACTTCATGGTGCCGCGCGCGCACGGAACGTGGCTTGCCGCCAAGTTGCCCGAGGCGCGGCTCGCCTACGTCCCGGGCGAGGGGCACATCTCGCTGCTCACGCGCCACAGCGACCGGATGGTTGCCCAGCTCCGCGCGGCCCTGTGAGTCGCCGTTCCACCATGGCGGCCATCGCATCCACGACGCGTTGCGTCGGTTCGACGCGGTAGGCGAACCGTTCGTCGCCGTCCGGGGGAACCACCGTCATCGCCGCGTTGGCTTCAAAGACGACGACGCGGCCGTCGCGATCCAGCGTGAAGTCGATGCCCGCGTAGTCGAGGTCGAGCATCTTCGCGACGCTCTGCAGCGCGCCGATCGCTCGCGCGCCGAGCGTACCGGCCATATCGTCGAGAAACGCGCGCTCGCGCTCGCGCAGGTCGGCGTGCTCGAACATCTCCGACGAAAAATAGTGGACCTTCCAGTCGCGCGCGAATGCTAGGTGCAGCGGGTAGAGGGTTCCGTCCACGGTCATCACGCGATACTTGCGATAGAGTCCGTCCGCATCGCGCGTGTCGATGTACTCGATCGCCAACGCATCCCGAGCGGGAAAGCGCGCGAGCGCGGCTTCGAGCCGGCCGGCATTCTCGACGAGCTCGAAGTGCAGGCCCATGTGAAAGCCCGGCGCCCGCACGAGAAAGGGGAACGCCGGCGGCTCGCCCGGATCGAGTGGCGCGATGGTCGCGGTGCGAACGCCGGCAAGGCGCGCCAACCGAGCGGCGTTGTCGATGCGCGCCGTGGCCGCGACGCGTGCCGGATCGTTGAGGAGCGGTGCGTCGCTGGTCGCGGCGATTGCGCGCGCCCGCTCCAGCGCGTCGCCGCGCCCGTCGGCATCGGCGATGCCGTTGACGATGAGGCGATGCAGCGGCAGCGGCGTCCCGGGCTCGAACGCCTCGACATAGATCGTGGTCGTCTGGAAGCGCGCGTCGTCGAGCAGGTGCCCCGCGTACAGGTTGCCGCCGTCGGTCGAAACGAGCAGCAGCGCGGGGATCGGCCACGCTCTTCCGCGATAGGGCTGCAGGACGGCCGGTCGGCCGGCGAATGCGATTCGGCGATGCGCCTGCGCCGCCTCGCGATCGCCGCGCGCGGCGGCCAGCACGCAGAGGCCCTCGTGCGCTTCCTGGAGGCGCGGGTCGATCTCCAGGGCGGACTCGTAGAGCCGCCCGGCGCGGACGGGATCGCTGCTGCGCAGCAGGGTGGCGAGGTTGATCATGGCCGCCGTGCAATCGGGCGCTCGCTCGAGCAGAGACTCGAAGTGGTCGCGGGCCTCCTGGCGTCGCCACCGCTGCGCGAGCAGCAGCCCGAGTGCCACCGTCGCGTCGAGGTAGGCCGGGTCGAGCTCGACGGCGCGCTCGAACGCCGTCAGCGCCTCGTCGAAGCGGCCCAGGTCGCGGAGCATGGAACCGCGGAGGAAGAGCGCGAGCGGGTCGGCCGGGTGGGCCGCGAGGTGCGCGTCGACGTCGCCGAGGACGGTCTCGAGCGCGCCGTAAAGAGGCCAGGCCGTCATTCGCCGTCATCTCGCCGCGAACGTCGGCGACTTCCTTCCGGGCACGTGGTATACTCGGCCCCTATGGGCGGACTCGGACACCATCACACGCACCCCTACCTGCTGCAGGCGGCGTCGCTGTTTGTCGCGATGCTGTTTCCGGCCGGCGCGATCGCGCTGGCGCTGGGGGCGCGGTTCGAACGGTTGCGCCGCCATCACGGCCGCGCCTAGGGCCTCGGGCGGGCAGCTTGACGCTCCGGCGGGGCCGGTGCTAAACTAGTCGCCTATGCCCCGGGGCGAATAAGCCGCAAAGTAAGAAGAAGGGCGAGCACCGTCCGGTACGCCAGACGAGCTCGGCCTCTTTTGTGTGTTTTACGCTTCCAGGCAGAGCGCGCTTCACCTCCACCGGTTGAGAGAGAAAATAATGGCGAAAACGACGGCTCCGAAGTCCCCTGCGAAGAGCTCCGCGGGCACGAAGGGCAAGTCGAAACGCACCGAGCGTCCCGCGGCGAATGCCGGCGTGACGACGACGGCGGTGCATACCACGTTCCCCGCGGCTGCCGGTGCGTTCACCATCGCACAGCCGCCCGATCCGGGTCCCAAACGCGGGCGCCATACGTTCGCGAAGATTCCGCACGTCCTCGAGATCCCGAATCTCATCGAGCTGCAGAAGGCCAGCTTCGATTGGTTCAAGACCGAAGGCCTCGGCGAGGCGTTCTCGTCGATCTCGCCGATCAAAGACTTCACCGGCAACTTGATCCTGGAGTTCGGCGAGCATTCGCTCGGCGAACCGAAGTATTCGATCGAGGAATGCCGCGAGCGCGACATGACGTACAGCGCCCCGCTGCGCGTGCGCGTGCGTCTGATCACGGCCGAATCCGGCGAGATCAAAGGCATCCCCGACCAAGAGATTTTCATGGGCGATTTCCCGCTCATGACCGACAAGGGCACGTTCATGATCAACGGCGCGGAGCGCGTGATCGTGAGCCAGCTCGTGCGTTCGCCCGGCGTCTACTACAGCCAGGACGTCGACACCAACTCGCGTCCCACGTATAACGCGACGATCATTCCGAACCGCGGTGCGTGGATCGAGTTCGAAACCGACAACGGCACGAAGAACGACGAGACCGAAGGCACCATCGGCGTTCGCATCGACAAGAACCGTAAGATCTACGTCTCGACGTTCATCCGCGCGCTATCGCGTCCGGATCTCGGTTTGAACTGGGAGAGCGACGAGGCGATTCTCGCGCTCTTCGACAACTCGCCGCTCGTCCAGAACTCGATCGACAAAGACAAAGACATCAAGACGCGCGAAGACGCGCTCAAAGAGATCTACAAGAAGCTGCGTCCGGGCGAGCCCGAGAACGCGGAGAACGCCGAGAAACTGCTCGAGTCGTTGTTCTTCGACGAAAAGCGCTACGATCTCGCGGGCGTCGGACGCTACAAATTGCAAGGCAAGTTCCATTACCGGATCGAGAATCCGGACGTCGAGGCGCGCGTCGACGTGCCGACCGTCCAGATCAACGAGTACCATGGGATGGACGAGCCTTCGATCGAGGTGAAGTGCCTCACGCGAGCCGACATGATCGCGGTCATTCGCCGCCTGATCAAAGTCGCGACCGGCGTCATCGCCAAGGACGACATCGACCACCTCGGCAATCGCCGCGTCCGTTCGGTCGGTGAGCTGCTGCAGAACCAGTTCCGCGTCGGCTTGCTCCGTCTCGAGCGCGTCGTGCGCGAGCGCATGACCGTGCAAGACATCGAGACGGTCACGCCGCAAGCGCTGATCAACATTCGCCCAGTGGTCGCCGCGATCAAAGAGTTCTTCGGCTCCTCGCAACTCTCGCAGTTCATGGACCAAACCAACTCGCTCGCCGAGCTCACGCACAAGCGCCGCCTCTCGGCCCTCGGCCCGGGCGGTCTCTCGCGCGAGCGCGCCGGCTTCGAAGTTCGCGACGTCCATCACTCGCACTACGGCCGCATCTGCCCGATCGAAACGCCGGAAGGCCCGAACATCGGACTGATCGGCTCGCTCGCGACGTACGCGCGCGTCAATAAGTTCGGCTTCATCGAGACGCCGTACCGCGTCGTCGAGAACGGTCACGTCAGCGATAAGATTCAGTATCTCACGGCCGATCGCGAAGACGAATACATCATCGCGCAGGCCAACACGCCGGTCGACGAAGCGTCGGGCAAGATCATGACGGAAACCGTCGTGTGCCGCTACGCGGAAGAGTACATCGAAGAGCCGTCGGCGCGCGTGCAGCTCATGGACGTCTCGCCCAAGCAGATCGTCTCGGTTGCAACGGCGCTCATTCCGTTCCTCGAACACGACGACGCCAACCGCGCGCTGATGGGCGCGAACATGCAGCGTCAGGCCGTGCCGTTGCTCCGTCCGGATGCGCCGATCGTGGGCACCGGCATGGAGTATCGCGCCGCCAAGGACTCGGGATCGCTGATCGTCAGCGACGTCGCGGGCCAGGTGACCAACGTCGACGCGAAAGGCATTACGCTCACGCTCGAAGACGGCTCCACCAAGTTCTTCGACCTGCTCAAGTTCGTGCGCAGCAACGCCGGCACGTGCATCAACCAGCGTCCGATCGTCGCCCTGGGCGAGAAGATCGCCGCCGGGCAAGTGCTCGCCGACGGCCCGTCGTCGGATCAAGGCGAGCTCGCGCTCGGACAGAACGTGCTGGTCGCGTTCATGCCGTGGGAAGGTTACAACTACGAAGACGCCATCCTGATCAGCGAGCGCATGGTCAAGGAAGACCGCTTCACCTCGATTCACATCGAGGAGTACGAGTGCGAGGCGCGCGACACCAAACTCGGACCCGAAGAGATCACGCGCGATATTCCCAACGTCGGTGAGGATGCGCTCAAAGATCTCGACGAACGCGGCATCATCCGCATCGGTGCGGAGGTCCGCCCGGAAGACATTCTCGTCGGCAAGGTGACGCCGAAGGGCGAAACCGAGCTGACGGCTGAAGAGCGCCTGCTGCGCGCGATCTTCGGCGAGAAATCGCGCGAAGTGCGCGACACCTCGCTGAAAGTTCCGCACGGCGAAAAAGGCAAGATCATCGACGTCAAGGTGTTCTCGCGCGAGAACGGCGACGAACTTTCGCCGGGCGTGAATCACCTCGTGCGCGTCTACGTCGCGCAGAAGCGCAAGATTCTGCAGGGCGATAAGATGGCGGGACGTCACGGCAACAAGGGCGTCATCGCCAAAGTGCTGCCGGAAGAAGACATGCCGTACCTGGAAGATGGTACGCCGGTCGACATCGTACTCAACCCGCTGGGCGTGCCCTCGCGCATGAACCTCGGGCAGATCATGGAGACGCATCTCGGTTGGGCGGCGCGGATGCTGGGCATGAACGTCGCAACGCCGGTCTTCGACGGCGCGCACGCGGAAGATATCGCCGAATGGCTGCAGGACGCCGGCATGGCGCCCGACGGCAAGACGTGGCTGCGCGACGGTCGCAGCGGCGAGCGTTTCTCGCGCCCGATCACGGTCGGCATGATCTACATGCTCAAGCTCGCGCACCTCGTGGACGACAAGATCCACGCGCGTTCGACGGGCCCGTACTCGATGATCACGCAACAGCCGCTCGGCGGCAAGGCGCAGTTCGGCGGCCAGCGCTTCGGCGAAATGGAAGTCTGGGCGCTGGAAGCCTACGGCGCGGCCTACACGCTGCAAGAACTCTTGACGGTGAAGTCCGACGATGTGGTCGGCCGCGTCAAGACGTACGAAGCGATCGTGAAGGGCGAGAACGTGATGGAGCCGGGCGTTCCGGAGTCGTTCAAGGTGCTCATCAAGGAGCTGCAGTCGCTGGCCCTCGACGTCAAGGTGCTCACGGAGAATCGCGAAGAGATCGACGTGCGCATGCAGGACGACGACCTCGGCGAACGCGAGCGTCAGGAGATCGGGTTGCTCATGGGCGACGATCAGCCGGTCGTTTCGCAAACCGCGGTTGCGGCACGCGAAGCGCTGGCCGAGGCGGCCGCCGCCGAGGCCATCGGCGACCCGACCGAAGTCATCGCCGAAGAAGAGGAAGAGGAAGAGGAAGAGATCGACGACAGCAAACCGCTGGACGCGACCACGCCGCTTCCCGCGCCTCCGCCGATTCCGGCGCGTCCCGACGAAGCCGAAGACCTGTTCGTTGAAGAAGAGGCCGAGGACGTCGAGGTCGAGGAGGGCGTCCAAGGGTACGAACTCGAGGAAGAAGACGAAGAGTCCTACGAGGAAGAGAAGCCGTACGAAGACGATGAGGAAGAGCCGGCGTACAGCGACAACCCCGGGATGGAAGAAGACTTCTAGCAAGAATCCCGCTCGTAAAACGAGGGCCCGGCATCGCCGGGTCCTCGTTTGCGTTTCAGCCACCACAAACGACGCAAAACCGAAAGGGACTTCGCGCGGGCGATTCGTAGGTGCCATCGCTGATGAAAACGACCCGATCGCCGATCGTCCTGATGCTCTCGGCGCTGCTCTGCACCGCACAGTCGCCGTCCCCGGCGCCCCTTCGCCATCTCGAATATCACTATTCCGTGCTCTACCAGCAAAGCGGCGAGTCCCGCGTGAGCGGGATCGGCACCGCGGGCAGCGGCGTTGAGTCGAACGACGGTTCCGCGGCCCGGCAAGGCACGCTGGCGTTCGACGTGTTGCAGGCGGCGAACGACGGCGGGCTCGTGGTGCGCGCAACCGAGACGATCGAGCACACGGACCGTTCGATGACCTCGCTCTGCGCGGTCTACGGCAACGGCTCGGTGGCGTGCCGCACGGAGGATCGCCCCAGCGATGCGATGGAGGCCGTGCTCCAGCATCTCGGGCGCGACTTCCTTGACGCCTCGGTCATCGACGCGACCGGTCACTGGACGCGGACGTTCGACGGTGGCGGCTTCAAGGTCACGAGCACGTTTTCGATGACCGAGATGCCCGATAACGTTCACGCGAAGGTGTACGAGCACCGGACGATTCGAAAATCGACCCAGGTTGCTCCGGGGACGGCGACGCTCTACGATCGGGCGGATCGCTCCTACCAAGACCTCTTTGCCAACAGCGACGAGGACTACACGATCCTGTACGACACGACCATGGAAGTACCGGACACGATCCACGACGAGGCGGTCGATCAGGCCGGGATCCAAGGTCACGTCCGGACGTACATCGATCTGAACCTGCAAAAGGACTCCTTTAGCAAGCCCTCCGGCGGGAGGTAGCCGCCGCCGACCGGGAACCGACCCGCCGAGGGTGAACCTCTGCCTCGTGCGCGCTTCTGCTCCGCGGCTTTCCGGGTGGCAGCGAACGGCGGTTTTCGCCGCCGGCTTCTTCCTATTGTGGGAAGTCGTCACGCAGATCCAGCATCTGCTCTATCCCGAGCACGGCGTATCTCCGATCTATCCCGTGCTCGCGGTCGACGTGCTCTTCCTGATCTATGCGGGCTGGCGCTGGTGGCCGCTGATTCCGATCTGCGCCGTGTTTTGGGCGGTTGCGTACGAACACGAACAGCCCTACGTACCGTTCGGCACGCAGGTCATCGTGGGGCTGGTGTTTGCGCTTGCGACCCGCTACGTGATGACGGTGCGGCGCGTCTCGCTGCCGCTGCGCAACCTGCGAGATGTCGCGATCTTTGCCGGCGTGCTCGGTATCCTCGCGCCGCTCGTCGCCGGTCTCGTGATCATCACCCTGCGCGTCGTATTCGGCCTATCTGCGGCGGAAGACGTGCCCGCGTTGCTCTCGGCGATCGTGTTCGGCGATGCCGCAGCGGTCATGGTGCTCGTCCCGACCATCACGACCTTCGTCGATTGGAAACAACTGCGGCTCCCGGCCGAACACCAAGACCCGTCGCTTTTGGAGATCGGCCTGTCGATCGCTGCGACGGTCGTCATCGTCGTCATCGGGACGTACCTCCAGTCGATCACCAAGGAGCCCGTTCTCGATCTCTCGTTCGTCGCCGTCTCGTGGCTTGCGATTCGCTACGGCACGCGCGGCGCGGCGCTCGGTACGATGGCGGCTTATCTCGCGACGACGGCGATGCACACCGCGCTGGGGATGTCGCCGGAGACGCTCCTGCAGTCGCAAGGGTTCTTGTTCGCCTCTTCGCTGATGGCGTTTCTTCTTGCCGGACTGACGACCGAACGCTGGGAGCTGCTGGCGCGTCTCTCGCGCCGCGCGTACGTCGACGAACTCACCGGGTTGCCCAACCGCGAGCGCCTCGTCGAATGGATCGGCCGCCACGGCGACGTGCCGATCATCGTCGTCATCATGGACGTCGACGACATGCGCTTGCTGAATCAAGGCGTCGGTCGCGTCGCCGCCGATCACGTCTTGCAGGAGATGGCGATTCGTATGCGAGCGACGTTTCCGTCGTCGTATTTCGTGGCGCGCGTGAGCGCCGACGAGTTCGCGGTTGCGGTCGTCGACGACCGCAGCCCGCATGCCATCATGTCCGAATTACGGGCGTTCTTCGACGCACCGTTCGACGCCGACGGGTCACGGGTTTTCGTATCCGTCTCGATGGGCGCCGTTCGAACCGGCCGCGCAGGATCGGCCGATGAGATCCTGCGCAAGGCCGATATCGCGCTGGATCGCGCCAAGGCGACACCGTCGCGCGCGGTCGTCTACTCGCCTGAGCTCACCGTCGGCGAGGCACCGTCGCTGGTCGGCGAACTCCATCGCGCCGTCGAGAACGGCGAGCTCGTGCCGTTCTTCCAG
>Ga0326727_10009503_pt1 | contig 23885 bp, 16 predicted proteins | sample MB2enrmetagenome_FD_207643 | JGI IMG/M metagenome (GOLD analysis project Ga0326727, IMG submission 207643) | Lab enriched peat soil microbial communities from McLean, Ithaca, NY, United States - MB29MY | ecosystem: Environmental > Terrestrial > Soil > Wetlands > Peat | place: USA: New York... | reverse complement strand
CTTTGATTTCCGAATCTATAGAAGAAAATCGTCTGCCTCAACCAGTCTGTCGCCCGAGGCTCCTTTCAACAGGAGCCAGGTACAAATCAATGGCTTCCCGGACATTTTTCAACGCCTCTTCGCGGGTTTTGCCTTGCGACCAGCAACTTTTCAAGGCCGGGCAATGCGCGACAAAGTAGCCATCCTCGCCCGGCTCAATGACAATTTTCAGGTTCACAGGGGAAATTTCGTCCTTCGGCGGCAAGATTTCAAGCGAAAAGTACCCCCCTTTGCGATGCGTCAGTCACGGGTGGTAGGGCGGGCAGTCCCCGCCCGCCGCGCGACGGTAGCATGAGTTTGACGGCGGGCAGTGGACTGCCCGCCCTGGCTTTCCCGATCTATCCACCACTAACGCATTACCCCTCTGTTTGTTTGCAGGGCTAAAGTCCTCACTTGCCCCCGGGTAACACCCGGGGAAATTGAGTCAGGTCTCGACGGAGTCTTCCGCCTTCGCCGGGCTTACGGCGGACAAGCGCCCTACCGTGGTGAATGGCGCTTCATCGCACGTCACCGGTGCAGCAGAGCCGGGACGGCTCTGCCACCTTTGCCGCCTCGGCCAGTTTCCGCATCCTCGCCACCGCCGTTTTCAGATTGGGCCGCTGGAATAGACAGGTGCCGCTGATGAATGTGTCCGCCCCCGCCATGGCGCACTGGCTGACAGTGTGGAAATCCAGGCCGCCGTCCACCGCGATGCGGTAATGCAAGCCGCGTTCACGCCGCCACGCCGCCGCCTGCTGAATTTTCGGCAGCGTTTCCGTGATGAACGGCTGCCCGCCAAGACCCGGATTGACCGTCATTATCAGGAGCGAATCCACCTCGTCCAAAAACGGCTCCACCGCCTGCATGGCCGTGGGCGGATTGATGGCCAGGCCGATTTCCTTGCGCAACGAGCGGATTTTCCAGATTAGGGCCGTCACCTGCTGGCCCAGTTCCACGTGAACCGTCAGCCGGTCCGCCCCGGCCCGGGCAAACGGTTCCAGCAGGATTTCCGGCCGCGAGCACATGAGGTGAACGTCAAATGTAAGTTTGTTGAGCGGGCGCACCGCCTGCACCACGCCCGGCCCGAAGGAGAGGTTCGGCACGAAGTGGCCGTCCATGATGTCCAGGTGCAGCCAGTCCGCGCCGCTGCTGTTGACACGCGCGGCTTCCTTGCCCAGCTTGGTGAAATTGGACGCCAGCAACGAGGGAGCAATAATCATCGTCACGAAGCCTAATGAAATCCGCCCCGCTCCGCAACCCGCTTTCAGGGGCGTTCAATCCCGCCTCTCCGATTCCGACCAGCGCACGGCGTGGCGGATCAACTCCGCCATGTTCTTGAGCTGGAGTTTGGTCTTGATGTTGGCGCGATGCACCTCGACGGTTTTTGGGCTGACGTGCAATTCCACGGCCATCTCCTTGGTGCCCATCCCCTGCCCTATCAACTGATAGACCTCAAATTCGCGGTCCGTCAGGTTTTGCACCGCCGGCTTGGCCGCTTGCGGACGCCGGCCGGAAAACAACTCCAGGATTCTGGCCGACATTTTTTCACTCACAAAAATCTGCCCGGCCGAAACCTGGCGGATGGCCTCCATGATCTTTTTGCCGCCTTCCTGTTTCATCACGTAACCCCGCCCGCCCGCGCGCAGCACGCGCTCGGCGTAAAACGATTCGTCGTGCATGGAAATCACCAGGACCGCCACGCTGGCGTCCAGCGACTGGATGTCCTTGATCAACTCCAGACCGTTGCGTCCCGGCAGGGTGATGTCCGCCAGCACCAAGTTCGGTTTGAGCAGCCTCACTTTTTCCAGGGCGTCGCCCGCCTCGCCCGCCTCGCCGCAAACCATCATGTCCGGCTGCTGGGCGATCAACTGCGCCAGACCCTCCCGCATCATCGGATGATCGTCCACGATCAGAATCCTGGTTTGCGCCCGGGCCGCTTTTTTCATCGCTTTCATTGGGCCGGCTGTCCCGCGTTGTTCTGGAAGAAACAAACGACTCGTGTCCCGCCTTCCGACGGCGCTTGCACCAGCAACGTCGCCCCGATCCTGCCGGCCCGATATTGCATCGTCCGCAGCCCCATTCCGGTTGCCGTCTGCGCCGGCGGTTTGAAGCCGGTTCCATTGTCGCTGATGGCCAGGACAATTCTGTCGTTAACGTGGGTCAGGCTGATTTCCACGGCGCCGGCCTTGCCGTGTTTGATGGCGTTGGCCACCGCTTCCTGGGCGATGCGGTAAAGATGGGTGGCGGTGGCCGGGTCGTCAATCGCCACCGGCCCGTCGCTTTTAAAACTACATTTGACGTTGAACAGTTCCTCCGTGTGCGCGGCCAGTTCCCGCAGCGCCGGCACCCATCCTTCGGCCTCCAGAATGAAGGGGGACAGCCCGCGGGCCAGCGAGCGCGCCTGGCCCATGACATCCCGCACGTGGCGGGCGATCTGTTCGGCCTGGGCCGCCTGGGCCTTGGCTTTCTTCTCCAGCGTTTGCGCCAGGGACTGGCTTTTCAATTCAATGCCCGCCAGGTGCTGGCAGATGCCATCGTGCAAATCCTGCCCGATCCGGCGCTGCTCCATTTCGCTGATCTGTAGAATCTGTTCTTCCAATCGCTTGCGCTCCGTCACTTCCATGGCGGCGCCGGTGATTCCGGTGATGCGGCCCTGCGGGTCCCGCACCGGTTCGACCGTCAGATCGTAAAAATGTTTCTCCCCGTCCACCGCGCGGGAAATCTCCCGCCGCAGGCCGCTGCCTGTCAATAAAACGCGCGCCTTGATCTGGGTCATCCAGTCCGCCGCCTCTCCGCCGAACAGATCGCCGTCGGTCTTGCCCAGCATGTCACCGCCCATTTGCAGCACCGACTGGTTGTGAACCCAGGTGTAGCGCAGCCGGGCGTCCTGGTTGAAGACCATGATCGGCGAATTTTTTAGCGCCACGCGGAATCGCTCCTCGCTCAACCGCAGGGCGGCTTCGGCCGCGGCCAGTTTGCCTTCCCGCTCGATCTCCGCCAGCACGCGCGCCACCACCGCGGGAAGAATCTCCAGAAAATCGGCTCCCTTCACCAGGTAATCCCGCGCCCCGCCCTTCATCATTTCGACGGCCACCCGTTCATCGCCTTGTCCGGTGATGATGAGGAAAGGCGGCAGACGTTGCCGGTCGGAAAGCTGCCGTATGAGCTGGCGGGCGTCGCAGTCCTGCAGTTTCAAATCCAGCAGCAGCAAATCCGGCCGGCTGGTTTCCAAACAGGCCACGGCCTCCGCGCCGTTGGTCGCGGTGGCGGCCGCGAAGCCCTCGCGTTCCAGCGCTTTGGCCGCCAGACGCAGCAGTCCGCGATCATCATCCACAATCAAAAGCGTCCCGGCTGGTTTGTTTTCGCTCATGCTCCACTCAGGCGCGGACTTCGGGCACTTGCACCAGCGCGATGAACAGGCCGAACCGCTTGATCGCCTCCGCGAATTTCTCGTAATCCACCGGTTTGACCACGTAGGTGCTGCAACCCAGCGCATGGCAATGCTCGACCTCCCGCGGATCATCGGTGGTGGTGAGCATGATCACCGGAATCTTCCTCAGCTCCGGATCGGCCTTGACCTGCCGCAGCACTTCCACCCCGTCCACTTTGGGCATGCGAATATCCAGCAGCAGCAGGTAGGACGCCTCCCGGGCGCGCCGCCGCGGGCCGCGGCCAAAAAGAAAATCCAAAATCTCCTGCCCGTTGGCAAACCGCTCGATCGGATTGTGCAGCCCGGCCCGGCTGAGGTTCTTCTCGATCAGGCGGACGTGGCCCGGATCATCGTCGGCAATCAAGACAACTACTTCTTTGGTCATGCTCATCTGCTTATGCCTCAAGCGGCGGGCAAAGAAACGAAAAAAATGCTGCCTTCGCCGGGTTTGGATTCAACCCAGATCCGGCCCTCCTGCCGTTCCAGAATCTTCTGAGCGATGGTCAGCCCCAGCCCTTCCCCTTCCGTGGCGGAAGGGTCCAGCCGGTGGAATATCTCAAACACCCTGGCCTGGTGTTCCGGCGCGATGCCAATGCCGTTGTCCTTGACCGCGTAGATGCAACGCCCATTCTCGGACCGCCCGGACATCTCGATGACTCCGGGGTGGTTGGGACGGCGGTATTTGATGGCGTTGTCAATCAAATTTGAAAAGACCTGGTTGATCTGGGTGGCGTCTCCCAGGCAGTCGGGCAGCGGCCCCGCTTGCAGCGTCAGGGCGGCTTCCTTGAGTTGAAACTCAACGGTTCGGCCGATGCCGGCCAGCATGGCGTTCATGTCCAGAGGCCGGATGGTCAACGCCGCGCGGCCCAGCCTGGAAAAGCGCAGAAAGCCGGCCAGCAAGGTGTCAATCTTCGCCACGCCGGCCTGGATGAATTCCATGGCCTCGGGCACGTCCTGGCTCAAGATCGCGCCCAGTTCGCGTTGTCCGGCCGCCGTCGTCCCGCCGCCCGCCGTCAACTCGCCAATCCGGTCGCAGGCGCGCCGCAATTCCCTGGTGAAACCCTGAATGTTGACCAGAGGCGAGCGCAGATCGTGCGAAGCAACATAGACGACCGTTTCCAGTTCCTTGTTCTTCTCGACCAGGCTGCGCGCCAATTCCGCCAGCCTGACTTCCGCGCGTTTGCGCTCGGTGACGTCCGTTCGGATGGCAATGTACTGCACCGGCTTTCCGCCCGCGTCGAGAAACGGGAAGATGGTCGTATCCACCCAGTAATAGCTCCCGTCCTTGGCGCGATTGCGGATTTCCCCCTTCCACACCTTCCCCCGGGCGATGGCGCTCCAGAGTCCGTGGAAAAACTCCTTGGGATGAAATTTTGAGTTGATAATGCGATGGTCCTGGCCCAGCAATTCCCGGCGCGAATACTTGGAGATTTCGCAAAACTTGTCGTTGACGCTGGTGATGCGCCCGCGGGCGTCGGTGATGGCCACAATGGAATGCGCGTCCAACGCCGATTTCAAGTCATGCAACTCCCTCACCGCCTCCAGATGTTCTCCGGCGCGCGCGGCCTTCTCCAGCCCGGGGCCGGCCGCGCCGCTCTCCCCGCCCCGGCGTCTCTTCCCCGGTTCCGCCCCGGTCATTTTCACGACGGAGCCAGTTGGCCGCGGTAATCGGTCGGCGACTGCCCGGTGATTTTCTTGAAGACGCGGTTGAAATGAGTGAGCGACTGGAAACCCACCTCATAGGCGATTTCGCTGATGCGCAAATTGGGATTGAGCAGGAGGTTGCGGGCCTTCTCCACCCGCACCCGCGACACGTATTCGGTGAAATTCAACCCGGTCGCCTTTTTGAACATTTTACAGAAATGGAAGACGCTGGTATTGACCGCCTTGGCCACCTGCCCCAGGGAAAGATTCTCCGCCTGATTCTCCACGATAAACTCCTTGGCTTTCCGGATGACCGGGGATTCGGTGTGTTCCCGATGCACGACAATCTGGTTGCTGATGACCGAAATGTGCTGGGCAAAGATGCTCAACAGTTTGACCATGGCGTCGTATTGCCGGGCAGACAACACCTTGGTTTCCTGATAGAAGCCATGCAGCTTTTCGCCGCTGATTTGAAGACCCCATTCGGCCAGGAGCCTGGCCGTGCGTTCGATTTGGGAGGGCGCGGCCTTTTTCCGCAGCACCTGGCCGGTTTGAAGGAAGCCAATCAACTGCTCGCCCAAACGAACCGGCACCGCCGTATCCACCAGGCCCAGTTGGCAGGTCACCGTCGCTGGTTCGAACCGGGCGCTTTCGGAAATCTGCTGCTGCATTTGCAGGCAGGTCGCGCAGGAGCGGCTCTTTTCCGCCAGCATGGCGCACAGCGGGTTCTCGTGGCGCTTGCCGTGATGGGGCAACTGCCACGATTCCACCGGGCGGAGCGACACCGGCAGGCCGGTGGTCTCGCTGAACGCCTTCTCGTAATCCTGGAAAATCTTGGAGTTGATCAGGCTTTCGATCAACCCCTTGTTGTCGCGGCGGTTCATCGGTTTTTCACCACCCGGCTGAACATAATTTGTTGTCATGCGAGCAATTTAGCACCATTCATCGCCCGCCAACAATCAGGCATCCTTCCAGTCGTGTCTGCGGAAAGCAAACTATAATGGCTAGGGATTTCACTTAGACTGAGGTTCCCGCCCGGCCCAGGCTTCGCTTAGAAAACCTCCGCCCTCAATCCCGTCTCCGCCTTGATCCTCTGGCAGATGTGCGAAAGCTTTTTCAGCGGGATATGCCCGCAATCGGGGTGGGCAATGGGCCGGGTCGCGGAATAAATTTGCACGAGCGAAATGCCCGCCCCGGCCTGTTTCAGGTCGTCCAGGCGCAGTATATATTCGTCAATTTCTTCCGGGGCCGGTTCCACGCCCTGCACCAGCGGGAACAGGCTTTGGATGATGACCGGCCGCTGCCGCGCCACCAGCACGATGTTGCTTATGACCTTCTCCAGCGGCACCTGGCTCCGGTTGACGCGGTCCATGTGCCCCTGGGTGCCCGCGTCCAGCTTGATCCAAATTTCATCCTCGTGCGTAAAGTACTGCAAGCTCTCCTGCACCGGCCGCAAATCCAGCCCTGTCCCGTTGGTGATCAAGGCCAGCTTGAAAAACGAACGCGGACTGCGCGCGCGCACGTGGACCACCACCTGAACCGCCTCGGCGAAAAGCGGACTCAGGGTCGGCTCCCCGTCGCCGCTCAGGGCCACATGCCGCAGTTGCAGTAATTCGTCGCTCAACCCGTGGTATCCCGCGTACTCCCGAATCTTGCCCGACCGCACCAGGCAAAGCGTCTTTTCCAGTTCCTCCGCCATCACCCCGACGTCCAGTTCCCGCTCCGCCGGCGGCAATTTCCGGTCCACCTCGCAATAAACGCAGTCGAAATTGCACAACCGGTCCGGGTTCATGTTGATGCCGATGGCCAGGCCCCGCGCCCGGGCCGACAGCACGGTATAGACAAAACGGTTGCTCAGGAAATTGCGCGGGCAGCCGAAAGCGGTCGGCGCCTGGGCGGCGCGCGGCTTTTCATCGCGCCCGTTGAGCGGTGTCATTGTGGTGGCGGAGGACATGCGCTTCCCTTTCCGGTCAAGCAGGCCGGTCCAACCCCGGGGCGCCGGACATTTCGCGCCGCCGGGACGCCGGGCCGATGACAGCCGTGCCGTCCCGTTTCGTTCGCGCTGACGCCCGTCCGAAGTTATTCGTTGGCCTAATAATCATTCTTCCTTTTCTAAACTACGCACAGCCGGACGGAGCGACTACCCTCCCATTGGCAAATGCTGGCCATTTTTTGCAGACCGAACGACAGCTTTGCGCGCTCCGGCCACGCCGGTTTCGTCTCATGCTCCGACCATTGTTCCCAATAGTTCCATCTGTCTTATATGTCCGGTAGGACCGATCGGATATATTGGACCCCTTATCAAAACGCAGGCTCCAGACAAGGAATCCTTGACAAAGGCGGGATGCGCCCGGCCGCCAAGAAACGCAAAAGCGGACTTTACTAATGGATGCCGGAGGTTTATTTATATGAGTAAGAAGCGATTATATGAATACACTTAATGCAGGTTTTCTCAGCGGCCCTGAGCTGGTCGTTGTCTTCGTGGTCATCCTGGTGCTATTTGGCGCCAAGAAAATACCCGAATTTGCCAAAGGCCTGGGCCAGGGGATCAAGGAGTTCAAGAAGGCGTCGCGCGAAGTCACCGACGAAATCCATAACTCGATCAACGAACAGCCGACCTACCCGGCGCCCCGGCCCCCTTCCAATACGGAACCGGCCAGCACCACTCCTCCCTCAACACCACCCTCCACACCCACGGTTCCCAAGGCTTGATCACCGCCGGTGATCGTCTCTCATGGCAGAACCCAGCGACGAACCCCGGCCGGATGATGAGGAAGCGGCCGTGGGCGGTGGAGCGGTAAAAACTTTTCTCGAACATCTCGAAGACCTCCGCTGGACGCTGATTAAAAGCGCCGCCGCGACGCTGGTTGGGATGTTGATTTGCCTGTTCAACGCCCGGGCCATGGTTTCTATTCTCAGTTGGCCCCTTCATCGCGCCGCCCAACGCCACATCGCCTTTCTGCCCGACGAAACCAACCAGGTCGTCACTTTCCAAATTGGCGGGGCGCGGCTCAATCCTCTGGTTTTGAAAACCAACCGGCTCGGCTCCCTGGATCTGGGCACCAACCCCGTCATTACTCTGCAAGTGGAGCCGGTGGAGATGGGGGGGCAACAGCTTTTTTCCTTGCGGCTCGTTCCCAACCCTGAACAGACCGACCAGACGGGAGGCCCTGGCCTGATCTACCTGGACCCGTCAGCCCCGTTTTTTTCCTCGTTTCATCTGGCTTTTTTTGGCGGTCTGCTGCTGGCCTCGCCGTTCGTCTTTTACTATTTTGGGCAATTCCTCATGCCGGCCTTGAAAATCCGGGAGAAGAAATACTTCATGAGGGCATTCGTGGTCTCCATTTTTCTGTTCTTGATCGGAGTTTCGGTCGCTTATTTTGTCATCATGCCCACCGCGCTGAAGTTCGCGCAGCAATACGCCGAATGGATGGGGGTGAGCGTGCCTTATTGGTCGGCGGAAACCTACATCAGTTTTGTCGTCAAATTCATGCTGGGCATGGGGCTTGGGTTCGAGTTGCCGGTCGTCCTGCTCGCCCTGGTTAAAATCGGCATCCTGAATTACCAGAAACTGGCCTCCATGCGCCGCTATGTCATCGTGGGCAACTTGGTCCTGGGCGCCCTGATCACCACGCCGGAGGTCCTGACTCAGATTGTCATGGCGGTCGCGCTTCAACTTCTTTACGAGATCAGCGTCTGGATCGCCTGGTACTGGGAACGCCAGGAAAAAAAATCACAAAAAAAGCTGGACAATTCGCCCTAGATCGTTATTTTAACGCCAAAGAGTGTATATGCCTAAATTACTTACCACCGTTATGCCGCTGCTCGGCGCGGCCCTGATCGCAGCCGGGTGCGCCGGCCCGGAGCAAAAACTCGGTCGCGGGGTCAATAATTTGACCGAAATCATCACCCTCGGTGAAATGCGCCGTTCCATCGAACAAACGACCGTTCTCGGCGACCATAGTCAAGGCTACACCACCGGCGTCTTCCACGGCTTTGACCGGACCATCGAACGCACGGCCGCCGGCGTTTACGAAGTCGCCACTTTCCCCTTCCCCAATCATTCCCCCATGAATTACGGCCCGATCTTTTTCCCTGCCGACCCCGTCAACCCCGACAGCTACAAACCCAATTGGTATTCCGATCAGATGACCTCGCCGGACACCGCCTTGGGCTTCGGCGGGGGTGACATGGCGCCGTTTATCCCGGGAAGCCGATTCCACGTCTTCGATCAATAACCGGGGGACTTGGAAAAGCCGGATGAAGCCCCGGGGCGGATTGGTCCGGCCCCGCCATATGCCATGCCCCTTGACAAGCAATCCTCCTGCAAGGTCAATCTCCTTCTTAACATCCTCGGCAAGCGTCCCGATGGTTTCCACGAATTGGAGACCGTCCTCCATCCTCTTGACCTTCATGACTCCCTCGCTTTTGAGCGCCACGACTCATCGTTGCGCCTGACATGCAGCGACCCGCTGCTGCCGACGGATGCCAGAAACCTCGTCTTTGCCGCCGCCGACCTCTTTCTGAAGACTGCCGGCATCAAGGAAGGGGTTCGCATCCATCTGGAAAAGAAAATACCCGTTGCGGCGGGCTTGGGCGGCGGAAGCGGCAACGCGGCCGCCACGCTCCTGGCTATGAACGAACTTTTCGGCCAACCCCTTGCTCCGAATCAGTTGTTCCAACTTGCCGCCTCGCTTGGATCCGATGTGCCATTTTTCCTGCAAGGCCGTCCCGCTCTGGCCACCGGCCGGGGCGAAGTCATCACCCCCCTTGATTTTTTTCCCGCCCTGGCCGGGATATGGCTGCTCCTGGTCCATCCCGGCTTTGGCATCTCCACCCCTTGGGCCTATGAACGACTGGCCCGTTTTCCGCAGGCTCTCCACGGAAAGCCGGGCCGCGCCCAAGGCCTGATTTCCCTGCTCCAAACCGGCACCCTGGCCGGGGCGGGAAAGGAATTCTACAACTCGCTCGAAGCCCCGGTTTTGTTGAAGTACCCCCTGCTCCAATTGTTCCAGGAATTCTTCCGCGAACACGGCGCCGCCGCCACCTTGATGTCCGGCAGCGGTTCCTCCACCTTCGCCCTGGCCGGTTCCCGCGCCGCCGCCGAAACTCTCCTTGAGCAATTCCGGGGAAAGTTTGGCTCTCAGTTCTGGACTGCCCTCGTGAAACTTCCCTGACCGATTGAATTTTCTTTGCGCGCGGCGTTCTTCAGGCTAATTTATTTCTGCCCTGTCCGATGGTGTAACGGTAGCACAAGGCCCTTTGGAGGCCTTTGTCATGGTTCGAATCCATGTCGGACAGCCAATTACTGCCCCACGATGAAGACATATCCATCCCGTCTTGCCGTTGTTGCCGCCACCGCCCTGGAAACTCTCGCGCTCCTGCCCGATTGCATTGCTCAAACGATCCAGCCGGCCACCAACACGCCGCCGGCCCGCGGCGGACGCGGCGGCGGACCGCGACCCGCCCCGGCGGAGGTTTCCACCGATGGCCGCATTACATTCCGCGTCCAGGCTCCCAACGCGCAGTCTGTCCGCGTCAACTCCCCTGACCTTTCCGTCTCGGCCGGCAGTCTCATTCTTGCCAGAAACACTAACAATGTTTGGGAAGGAACGGTCGGCCCGATTCAGCCCGGCGCGTACCGGTATAATTTCACGGTGGACGGGCTTTCGGTCGTCCCGCCGCGCAATCCTTCAACTCCCGAAACGGCCACCACCAGCGAGTCCAACGATCAAACCTGGAGCCTGGTCACAGTTCCCGGCTCGGACCTCATGGACACGCGCAACGTGCCGCACGGCGCGGTTGCGACCGTGACCTACTTTTCCAAGGCCCTCAATCGTTTCCGCCGCATGCATGTTTATACGCCGCCCGGTTATGAGAAAGGGTCGGGCCGCTACCCCATTTTCTACCTTCTCCACGGCGCCAGTGACAGCGATGACGTCTGGTCCACCGTCGGCCGGGCGGGATTCATCATGGACAATCTGATTGCCGACCATAAGGCCAAGCCAATGGTGGTGGTGATGCCGGCCGGCCACACCACCGCCCAAATCCGGCGCGGGGGCGGCGCGGCGGCGGGCGCCCTGTCCCGCGACGAGTTCCAGGAGGATTTTCTTGGCGACATCATGCCCTACGCGGAAAGCCACTATCGCGTTGACACCGGCCAGGCGCACCGCGCCATCGCCGGACTTTCCATGGGCGGCAGCCAGACGCTCAACGCCGCCTTCGCCACGTTGGACAAATTTGCTTACATCGGCGTGTTCAGTTCCGGCGCGAGCCTGCTGAACGCCGGCGGCACCAGCGGCTGGGAAGAACGTCACAAGGACGTGCTGGACAACCCCAAACTCAAGAAGGGCATCAAACTCATCTGGATGAGCACCGGCAAGGATGACAGTCTGATCACCAGTTCGCGCGAGACGGTGAACGTGCTCAAGAAGCACGGTTTCAATCCGGTTTTCCTCGAATCCTCCGGCGCGCACACCTGGATCAACTGGCGCGACTACCTCGGCGAATTCGCGCCGCTCTTGTTCCGGTAGCTGGCCGGATGGGCCGAAGGGGACCGCCGCTTATTTCCGGGGACCTGCCTGGCGCGCGTCCTCCAGTTCACCGGACTGTTCGTACTATTCGTAGATTTCATAGACCACGCCGTCCATGACAAATTCAACGTTCTGGCCGAGGGCGAGCCAGGGGAGGGCCTGCTTGTTTTTCGCCGCGAAAGCAAAGTATTCCGCTGAGTTGAACTGGATGCGGGTGTGTTTGGCGGCCTGGTTGTTCTGCACTTCGCCGTCCATCCATTGGCTGCCGTTCTGGAAGAAGTTGCGGCCGTTGACGAATTGAGACTGCTGCGAGTATTGGACCAGTTGTTCCCGGGCCTGGGCCGAGGGCGTCTTGGCAGCCTCAGAAGCCAGGTTGGGCAAGCCGAGCGACTGTCTGGACAAATCAGGCGCGTTCATGCCGCCGCGACCTCCTCCTCCACCGCCTCCGCCAAAACCGCCTCCTGCCGGTGGCATCGCCACCGCATTTCTCATGCTGTCGTTCAATTGCGCCCCGGCGATGGCGCCGGAGCCGGTCACCGCCATATTCAGACTGCTCCAGCTTTGCGCGGCTTCCTGCCGCACCGCCACGTCCTTGTCCATGTTCTGGAACGAACGCATGTTGACCGCCACGCCGCGGCGGGCTTCGTCCTCGACAATGAGGTAGGCGGTGTAAGGCGTGACAATGCCGTATTTGCGGGCCAACTGCGTGACTTCATCGCGCAATTCGGCGTTCTCGCCGTGCAGCCGGATTTCGTCAAGCAAATTGCCCACCCGCCGCGTCGCCCAAAGCCGCGGAATAAATTCATGGTCCGGGGATTCGTCCGGGAATTTGACCTCGTAGGTGAATTTCCGCGTCGCGCCGTTGACCATGCCCTCCACGATGACGGCGGAACTGCCGTGGCCGGAATAGCGCCCGGCCAGCACCAGTTGTTCGCCTTTGAAAAGGTCCGGGAGCGAGGCGGGATAAAGTTTGGTGGCGCGAATATCGCCGGTGAACTTCAAGGTCGGATTGGCCAGGACCGGCTCCTTGATTTTGGCGATGAAGCTGGAAACCTTCACTTCGATGTCCTCCTCCGGCAGGACATACTGGCTGGAGCCGCGCGACTGCTCGGTCAGTTTGTCCAGCAAATGTGTGTTGACATCGTTGCCGATGCCGAAACAGAAAATCCGCGTGCGGCCGGTGTCGTTTCGCTTGACGTTGCCCAGGATCTGGTCCTCATCGGTCACGCCGATGGTCGGCATGCCGTCGGTCAGGAAAATGATGACGAAGGGGCGGGCGCTGTCCGCCGGGCGCAAAGAAAGGGCCTTGCGCAAGGCGTCGTCAATGGCGGTGGCGCCGTTGGCGCGAAGGTCCTTGATGAAATCGCCGGCCTTGGCGCGGTTGGCGGGCGAGGCGGCGACCAACTGGTCGAAGAGCGGCTCAACCTCGGTGGAAAAGCGGACCAGTTCAAAACGGTCGTCGTCGTTGAGGTTTTCCACGCAAAATTCGAGCGCCTTTTTGGCCTGGGTGATTTTCTTGCCGGACATGGAGCCGGAGGTGTCCAGCACAAAGACAACGTCCTTCGACACTACCTGGCGGTCTTTGGCGTCCATTCCGGGCGAGGCCAGCAGGAGGAAGTAACCGTCTTCGCCGGACGTTTTGTAGGTGAGCAGGTTCAGCCCGACTTCCTCCGGCTCCGGCGCGAAATAGAGGGTGAAATCGGTGTCCGGCTGGACATCGGCGGCCTCAAAGCCAACGGTGGCCCTTTTCGCCCCGTCACGTTTGATTTCCACAGCGTGGCTGGGCGAATAGATGGTTTTGAGAGAGCCTTTGGATTGCAAGTCCACCTTGATGCTGACGTTCTTGATCGGTTTGGCTGAAAACTTTTCGGTGTTGAGCGGATAGGAATAACTGATCAGGCCGGCGTCGGAAGCGAGCACCTGCGTGTAGGAAAGGCTGATGCGCTTGCGGCTGTTCGGCTCGATGGGGAAAACGCGGACTTTGAACACATCGCGACCGGCGTATTCGAGCAGGGCGGGGTCTTTCAATTTGCGCACGATGTCCTCATAAATGGCGCGGGCCTTGTCGGCGGACAACAGTTCGGCCTGGACCTGCTGACCGGCGATTTCCATGGTGAACTTGTCTATCTGCCCGCCTTTGGGAATCGGAAATAGATAAGTGCCTTCGAGGCGTTGCTGGTTGGGATTGTAGAATTCCTGGTCCACCGAAGTGGTGGCGATCTGCCCGTCAATCTTGACGTTGACATGGTGGTAGGTGACTTCCAGCGGCGCATAAACGCGGTAGGGCACGGGTCCGGGATGCGGTGGCCGTTGCCAGTGAGTTTCGTCAATGATAATGAAGCCGTCGGCGAACACGGACGCGGCGGAGCCGAAGAGAACCGCGAACAGCGGGAGCAAGAGTGACTTTTTCATACCCCGTTAGACGGGATGACGGCGAAAATACTCCCGCTTTTCAACCGGAGACGGAACGAAAGCCGTCGGTCAGAGATTCCCCACTTTCTCGGTCAGGGAATAACGCCCACACGGAAAAAGACCGCGCCGACGGACGGAGTGGTGATCGGCCATTGCGCCTGCGCGTTGGTGGCCATCACGGTTCCGATGGTCTGAAATGCGCCGCCAATATCGGTCGAGGAAAATATATTATACTGCCGGCCCGCGATGGCCGGCCAACTCAACAGAGGCGGCGGCCCGCGGACACTCAGTTGCAAGGCCGGCACTTGTTCCCAGAGCGCCGGCGTTTGATACTGAAGGCCGTTGTTGTCGGTCACGACCGCATAAAAAGGATGAAGACCGATACCCAGGAGCGCCGCTGGCGCGGCCAGCACCGCCGCCGTCTGGTTGGTCACCGCCGCAACAGCCCCGCCCGTGCTGAATAATTGAATCAGCGCGATATTGGCGGCGCTGGCGGCGACGGAGAACTGGAGGTCCCCGTTGGCGGCGGGCGCAACCGCGGCCAAGCCGGCGGTGAGCGTCGTGTTGCTGAATTGCACCGTCTGCTGGACCCGGGTTTGCGTGCGCACGCTGTCGCCCTCGTAGGCCACCGCGGTCAAAACATGGAAGCCGTCGGCGAACCGGGTCGTGTCAATTGTAAAATTCACCGGCAGCGACGCCGCCCCGGAATTGAGATAGACATGGGCGCGCGGCTGCACATCCGGTGCATTGTCAACCAGCGCGTTGGTTCCGGCCGGCGTGATGCCCAGGTCCGCCGAGCCGGTGAAGACGGTCTGGATTTGCGCCGCCTGCCAGCCGGGCGAATTGGCGTTGATCAGGAAGCCGTAGGAATTGTCGCCCCATTGCAACAGGTCGGAGGCGTTGGCGCCGTCAGCGGATTGCAGGGCCGGAGTGGCATTGATATCGTCCTGCAAGCTCTGAAGCAGCGAGATGATGTTCGCGCCGGATTGCGTGTTGGTGACAGCGACCGCGATCTGCGCGCCGTTGGTCTTGATGAACGCGATTTGCAGCCAGTCGCCCATGTTGGGATTATTGCTCGCCTGCACCAGATGGTATCCGTACGCGGTGCTGTCCAAGAACGCGGGTTGCGCCGCCGCGGCGAACGAGGTCAGGGCCGGGGCCGATCCAATCGTCGCCCCGGCCAGAAGCGGTATCTGGCCGCCCGGCGTGGCCACGTTCGTGGCGCGCAGCACAATGCGGTCGCCCACCGCGACCGCCTGCACGCCCGTGGCGGCTTGCTGTGCCGTTATGGCGGAGGCAAGCCCGACCGCAGCGGAAGCCAGGGAATCACCAGTGGCCACCGTGTAATTGGCGGTGACGCCGCCTATTGTCGCGGAAAGAACATTGCCGGAAGCGGGCGGCACATTGGTGACTGTCTCGATGAAGTTGCCATCCACAAACAAGTCCACCTGGGCCAGCGGGAGATTGGTGGAGGCGGCGGAAAAAGTGAGATTAAAGCCGGCCAGACCACTGAGCACGCTGCCGTTCGCGGGGGAATTCCAGGTGGCCGAGCCGGGCCGGGCAAAGGGCGCCGACAACGGCTCGCCCACCATCAGCCCCTGGTACGGATTGGCCAGGCTTTGATAATAGGCCTCCGCCAGGCAAAAGCCGCGGTTCTGATAAAAATAGACCATCGGGTCGGGAAACTTATAAGTGTAGTTGCATGGCTCAATGATAGTGCCGTAACTGGCGGCGGCGCCCGCCTCCAGAAAGGCCAGCAGCGTCGTCTGGCCGGCACTGTCAAGAATATATCCACCGAACGACGTCAAGTTGTCCGCCACCGCGCCCGCCACGAAGGCGCCGGCGGACAGCGGGAAAACAGTCAAACCGGTGTCCAGTCCCAGCGATTCAAGGAACGCGGTGGAATCGGAGTTGGTTCGCACGACGGCGTCGTCCTCGCGCGCGCGGCACTCTTGCACGGCGTTGTCAAATAGAAGAAATCGCACGTTGCGCGCGGTATCCGACGTCTTTTCCAGGAACACGGTCTGCGGGGGGAAGGAACTGTCGCCGGCCAGGCCGTTTTCCAGGGTGGATTCGGCCTGGGCGAGATTGGTGTCGGTCAGCATCATGGCCAGGAAGGCGTTGGTGGGGGCCGTTTGCGGCGGCGACTGCGCGAAGGGCAGTTCGCTGTAGGCGTAGCTGTTGGTCGAATCCGTGGGCAGGGAACAGGTGTCCGGCAGGCCCGAAGGGGGCGCGGTGTTGGTTTTGAATCCGTAAAAAAGCGCCGAGGTGGTGCTGTTTTGGCTGTCGCCCAGGCTGCCGTCGCCGATCACCCGGTAGGGAATGTCCATCGAAAGCAGGATGATGTGGGCCTGGTTGGTCAGCCCGCGGCTGGAGATCATGGCCAGCAGCGGGTTGAGCAGAAAGTTGGTAAAATCGCTTTGCTGCCAACTGATCGGGCCGCCCGTCCAGCCGGTCATGCGAAAAAGATTCTGCGGAGGCACGCCGCGCCGCTGGCAATAATCGTTGCCGAGTTGAATGGAATTGCCGCTGTTTTGGTTGACAACGACGATGACGTTCAGGCCGCTTTCCCCCGCCCGCGCGCCTGGCGTGGCCGCCATCAGCGCGGCCAGCCAGACCATGCCAACACGCTTCAACATGCGCCCTAATTTGGCGGCGGGAGCGCCAAAGTCCAGCTTTGTATGTCGCGGACAGGCGCCGCGGCGCCGGCGCGTTCGTGCGCTGCCGTGCCGCGGCCGCTGACCCATGGAATCAATCTCATCTATGGCTCGGTGACTTGGAAGAAAGCGCCAGGGCTGTTGGTGGCTGGGACGGCCAGTTGAAAGGGCAAACCGTTGCCCGAGAAGTTGGTGTAGGGGAGCCAGTTGCTGGTCGCGAGATTGGTGTTCTGCTGAACGGTATAGCTCTGGTTGGCGATGGTTGGAAAACCGATAATCAAGTTGCCGCCGGAGAAGGAGAGGACCTCAATGGTGACGGGCTGGGCGACGGTTTGGGGAATGAGAATTCGATAAACGGCGCCTCTGCCATTGTCCCCGCCGACTTGGTTCATTCCGTAGAGATAACCGCCAAATGCCACGAGGCCGCCTGCCGGATCACCCCCGTCACTGCCTCCACTGAAGGAATACATGGAGGAGAACTCGCCGTTGGTGGTGATTTGGAACACGGTGCCGAAACCGCCGGCCCCTCCCAAAGAAGTGGTTCCATAAAGATCGCCGTTGGCGGCCTGGATCAGGCCGGCGGCGGGATTGGCGCCGTCGTTCCCACCCGTGAACGAATAAAGCGAAGTGAAAGCGCCGTTGGTGGAGATCTGAAAGACCGTGCCGTCGCCGTTGGTTCCACCTTGATAAGCTGTGCCGTAGAGAAAGCCGTCGTTGGCTTGAACAAGGGCGGCTTGCGGATAGGCGCCGTCGTTCCCGCCCGTCAACGAATAAAGCGAGGTGAAGGCTCCGTTGGTGGAAATCCGAAAGACTGTGCCCCAGCCGTAGGATCCACCTCCGGTGGTTGTGCCGTAGAGAAAGCCGTCGCCGGCCTGCACAAGGGCAGCCTCCGGATAACCGCCATCGCTGTAATCGAAGGAATGGAGCGAGGTGAACGCTCCGTTGGTGGAGATCCGAAAGACTGTGCCGTAGCCGTTGGTTCCACCCTGATAAGTTGTGCCGTACAGGTAGCCGCCGCCGGCCTGGACGAGGGCGGCTTTCGGATAAATGCCATCTGAAATCGAGCCGCTGAAGGAATGAAGCAAAGTGAATGCTCCGTTGGTGGAAATCTGAAAGACCGTGCCATAATCGTAGGTTCCACCTTGATATGTTGTGCCGTAGAGTGAACCGTCGCTGCCCTGGATAAGGCCGCTCTCAGGGTAATCGCCAGTTGTGTAAGAGAACGAATACACTGTAGTGAGCGCTCCATTGGCGGCGACCTGGAAGACGGAACCCTGGCCATAAATTCCACTGTATTCCGTGGTTCCGTAGAGATTGCCGCCGATGATCTGCAACGATCCCGAAGGCTCAACCTGGACCGTGCCGATAAACCCGTGGAGCAGGGTGAAGGCGCCATTGGTGGTGAGCTTGAAAACCGTGCCGCCGCCATAGTAGCCTCCACCAGACGAAGTTGTGCCGTAGAGAGAGCCGTCGCTGGCTTGGATCAGGCTGGCATACGGATTGGCTCCATCATCGCCGCCGGTGAACGAATAAAGCGGCGTGAATGCGCCGTTGGTGCCGATCCGAAAAACCGTGCCCTCGCCATAGATGCCGCCCACCGGAGCCGTGCCGTAGAGAGAGCCGTCGCCGGCCCGGACCAGGCCGGCGTAGGGATTGCTTCCATCGGATCCGCCCGTGAACAGATGAATTGGGTCGAAGACGCCGTTGGTGGAGATTCGAAATACGATGCCGTAACCGTCGCCGGAATCGTATCGCGCCCCGCCGGCGGAAGCGCTTCCATAAAGATACCCATCGGGGGCCTGAATCAGCGCCCCCGCAGGATATGCGCCGTCCGTATGGTTGAAGGAGAAAAGCGCGTCGCAGGCGCCATTGGTGCTGACGCGAAAAACGGTGCCATCGCCGTTAATTCCGCCTTGATTCGCTGTCCCGTAGAGCCAGCCGTCACTGGCTTGAACAAGGGCGCCTTGTGGATAGGCGCCATCATCCGCGCCGGTGAATGAATAGACCAAACTGAACTCGCCGCTGGTAGTGATCCGATAAACCGTGCCATAGAACTCTCCCCCCAAGGCAGTCCCGTAAAGGTTGCCGTCGCTGGCCTGAATCAGGCCGGCAGCGGGATTGCCTCCATCATCCGCGCCTGTGAACGAATAAAGTGAAGTGAACACGCCATTGGTGCTGATCTGAAAGACCGTGCCATAGCCGTAGGTTCCGCCACTGTAAGCCGTCCCGTAGAGATAGCCGTCGCTGGCCTGGACCAGGCCGGCATAAGAACTGCCCCCATCGTTCCCGCCTGTGAACGAATAAAGCAGGGTGATGACGCCGCCCGTGCTGATTCGAAAAACCGAGCCATTATTGTAGTTTCCGCCGTTGGCAGTTGTTCCGTAAAGGTTGCCGTCCCTGGCTTGGAGGAGTGGGGAATAGGGAGTGGCGCCATCGCTTCCAGGAAACGAGGCCAAAGGGGTAAGGAGAGCTTCATAGTGAACTTGGACGCTTTGAGCAAGGCCGTCGCTCAAATTGGTGAAATCGAGCACAACTGAGTAAGTGCCGGGCGGCAGGCTGGCCGCGGCGGAGGTGGCACTGGCCGTCAAAGGCATGGAAGTGCCAGGCGCCAAGGAGCCGCTGGAGGGTGAGAAGTTCAGCCAGGGCGTGTTGGCCACGCTCCAATTCAAGGAAGCCGTCCCCAGGTTCATCAGGGTCAGGTTTGTGGCGGGGATGGGGCCGCCCGCGGGGGCGGCGAAGAGAAGGCTTCGAGGCGTAATTTGGAGCGGGTCAAGCACAAATACAGTGCCGTTGCCCCCCATTCCACCACCCGACGCTGTCCCATAGAAAAAGCCGTTGCTGGCTTGCATCAGGCCGGCGTTGGGATTGGCCCCGTCAAAGCCCCCGGTGAACAAACATAGTGTCCGGAAATGCCCGCCGTTGGTTTTGATCAGAAAAACCGTGCCGTTGCCGTTGGTCCCGCCAGCCGTGGTTGTCCCGAAGAGATAGCCGCCGCTGGCCTGGATAAGGCGGGCGGCGGGAAAGCCTCCTTCATTGCCTCCGGCGAACGAATGAAGGGATGTCAATGCGCCACTGGTGCTGATCTGAAAAACGGCGCCATAGCCGTTGGTTCCACCGTACTCCGTGGTCCCGTAGAGATTGGTGTCGCTGGCTTGAATCAGGCTGGCGTTGGGATAGGCTCCGTCACTGCCGCCGGTGAACGAATACAGTGCGTTGAAGACGCCGTTGGTGCTGATCTGAAAAACCGTGCCATAGCCGTTGCTTCCGCCATCCCAAGTTGTGCCGTAGAGAAAGCCGTCGCCGGCCTGGATCAGACTGGCGAAGGGGTTGCCGCCGTCAATGCCGTTGGTGAACGAATACAGCGGGGTGAATGCGCCGTTGGTGCTGATCTGAAAAATTGTGCCAAAGCCGTTGCTTCCGCCACTTCCAGCGGTTCCGTACAGATAGCCGTCTGTGCCTTGGATCAGGCCCGCGTTCGGGTTGGCTCCGTCGCTGCCGTTCGTGAACGAATACAGCGGAGTCAAGACGCCATCGGTGCTCATCTGAAAGATCGTGCCGTTGCCCTTGATTCCGCCCGAATTAGCTGTCCCGTAGAGGAAGCCGTCGCCGGCCTGGACCAGGCCGGCGCTCGGATTGGCTCCGTCGTTCCCGCCCGTGAACGAATAAAGCGCGGTAAAGGAGCCATTGGTGCTCATCTGAAAAATCGCCCCGGCGCCGTTGGTTCCTCCCAGATATGTTGTCCCGTAGAGATTGCCATCGCTGGCCTGGATCAGACCGGCTGCAGGATCGCTTCCATCGTTCCCTCCTGTGAACCAATAAAACGGATCAATTCCTTGCGAGACAAACCCCGTCAAGACGTAAATGCCGGTGGCCGTCGTCGTCGAATTCGCATTGACGAAAACATTTTGATTGATCGGCGCTGTCCAGCCGCTCACCGCGCTGAAGCTCACCGTGTGGACGCCCACCGACAGACCCAAAACTGTCGCCCCGCCCGGCTGGGCAATTCCGCCATCCACCTGCCACAGCGCCCCGGCGGCGATGACTGCTCCCGGGATGATGTTCACCTGCAAAGACCCGGCCGCGTTGGGCGCGTTTAACATCACTGCTGGACGGCCGGCAAATGGCGAACTCCACCCGCTGGTGCCCGCCAAATAATAAACCGTCGCGCTGTTGTCATTGGTGAACACAGTCGTATCCGCGGCGGGAGCGTTCCCTTGGAAATAGACTCCTGTCAGGCTGCCGCAGTAGGCGAACGCATCCTCCCCGATGCTGCTCACGCCGCTTCCGTTCGTCACGCTGATCAGCCCGCAGGCTTCGAAAGCGTCGTCCCCGATGCTGGTGACGCTGTTGGGCAGCGCGATGCTGGTCAGGTTGTAGCAGTCACCGAACGCCTGTTGCCCGATGCCGGTGACGCTGGAGGGGATCACGACATTGGCCAGGCTCGTGCAGAAATTGAACGCCGAATCCCCAATGCTCGTGACACTGGACGGAATCGTGACGCTGCCCAGGTTGTAACATGTCTGGAAGGTGCCGAACGCGATGCTGGTCACCCCGTAGGGAATCGCGACATTGGTCAGGTCGGTTCCTTGAAACGCCCCGTCTTCGATGCTAACGACGTTGGTGGGGATCGTCACGCTGGCCAGCGGGGCGGAATCAAACGCATAGTCCCCGATCGTCGTGACGCTGTTGGGGATTGAGTAGGCGCTTCCCGCTTTGCCTGCCGGATATTCAATAAGCGTCGCCTGGCTGCGGTCGAACAAGACGCCGGCAATACTGAGATAGGCGGGGTTGCTTGGATCCACAGTGATCTCGCTCAGGCTTGTGTCAGCGTAGAACACCACGTCCCCGAGGCTGGTGACATTGGAGGAGATCATGACGCTGGTTAAGCGGATACAAAATCCAAACGCTTCGTCCCCGATGCTGGTCACGCTGTTGGGAATTGTCACGCTGGTCAGGTTGGTGCTGTTATAGAAGGAAAAATCCCCGATGCTGGTGACGAAGTTGGAAATGGCCACGGCCCCACCCGAGCCGGTGTAGCTGGAAAGGGTGATCCCGGCGCCATTGGTCGTGTAAATGAATTGGGCTTGCCCTGCCGGCGCGGCCAGCAGCAGCAAGCCCGAAAGAAATGCCCATTTGGTTTTCATATTGGCATGGAAGATTTGGTTTACAGTAAAAACGGACGTGATTATGGCCAAATTCAGAATTTGGGCAAGCTCTTCTTTTGCCGGATTGTCTTGACCGCGCACCACCAAACTCTTCATTCACCAGGTAGGGACGCCTCGCCGAGGCGTCCAGGCGTCGCACCGCGACGCCCCTGCCTCCGAAGAACTCCATCTTGCGCCCGGGCACCTCCCATCCGACTTGTCCGCCATAGCAGGGCGGGCAGTCCCCTGCCCGCCGTCACTCTCAAAGCAGCGCAACCCCGATCCATCGGGGCTGCCAGTTCGAGCACCCTCCCGGTACGCATGTCATTGTGAACAGGAGATCACGGAGACCACGGAGAAAAGAGATAGAGAATCTCTGTGCCCTCGGCGTCCTCCTGTTCAAATCAGCTTTCGGTCAGGGTGAGGTGAGGGTTCGTGGGGAATGATACCCACGCGATTGCCGCGATCTTGCCCATCCCTCCATTTCGGTAGGGCGGGCAGTCCCCTGCCCGCCGTCAATCACAAAGTAGCGCAACCCCGATCCATCGGGGCTGCGAGTTCGAGCACCCTCCCGGTACGCATGCCATTGTGAACAGGAGATCACGGAGACTACGGAGAAAAGAGAAAGAGAATCTCTGTGCCCTCAGCGTCCTCCTGTTCAAATCAGCTTTCGGTCAGGGTGCGGTGAGGGTTCGTGGGGAATGATGGCCACGCAATTGCCGCGATTTTGCCCATCCCTCCGTTTCGGTAGGGCGGGCAGTCCCCTGCCCGCCATGTCAATCACAAAGTAGCGCAACCCCGATCCATCGGGGCTGCCAGTTCGAGCACCCTCCCGGTACGCATGTCATTGTGAACAGGAGATCACGGAGACCAAGGAGAAAAGAGAAAGAGAATCTCTGTGCCCTCAGCGTCCTCCTGTTCAAATCAGCTTTCGGTCAGGGTGAGGTGAGGGTTCATGGGGAATGATGGCCACGTAATTGCCGCGATTTTGCCCATCCCTCCGTTTCGGTAGGGCGAGCAGTCCCCTGCCCGCCGTCACTCGCAGGTTTCCCGTTTGGTGGCGCACTACAACCCCGATGCAGATCGGGCCTTCATTTCCTTGGTTTGCTTCTGTTCCAAGACGGTGCTCACGGGGGGCAGCACTTCCCGGCGACGCGGTGAAACGGTAAGCCGCTTGCTCACACAATACACTAATTTTTAAAACCAAGATTCCGTAACCCTTCAAGAATCGGAATGAATGTTGTCTCGATAGTGGGGGCCGTGAAAGGGATAAACTCGTGGTCTCCTAACAAACCGGGTTTAAAGGGGTATTGCTTCTCCTTCAATAAGAATAGCGGCTTCTCCAATGAAGCAAGAGTTGATTCCTGAGTAAGCCAAGTATTGTCTTCGCCAAGCGTGAGTACAGCGAAGACGATGGCTTGTTGGTTCATCCGAGACTTCACCTTTACCGAAACCGAACCTGGCGCAAAACCTCGTCCAGTTGATACGTTGAAATCCAAAAGGCTGAGAAATCTCGCCAACTTGTCGGCCATTTCTGACCCTTCGTTATCAAACCTATGGGCGATGAAGCACGTTCTCTCCAGTTTTGTTCTTGCTTCAGGAATTGCATCAATCGTCAACCCAAGAAAATCAGCCAATGATCGAACGTCTTCCAATGAACCAATGCCTGTCATGTTAATTGATAGGATTTCTTCATCGCTCATATTTACAAGTCTGATTAAATGCAAACTATGGTTCGACTCACCATAAAACGACAAATGGTAACGCTTCGGTTCTCCATTGACCTGTACGTCGAGTAGAGCGTCTGCAATTGAATCATATTCGATAGCGGTCGGATAGCGGCTGATCTCTATTCTTTGGCTCTTTACGTCAAGCCCGATTTTTAGAAGACGCGATTGAAGCTCGGATAAAACAAACCAGTTGAATGACGCAGGCTTGCAGTACAGGAATATGTTTTTTGGCATAACTGTGGATCAGAGTCGGCCTCGTGCCCGATTCGTCACATGGCGTGCAATCGGCGCAGCGTATTGAGTGTTTCTGCGGAAAT
>Ga0326727_10009502_pt1 | contig 23891 bp, 17 predicted proteins | sample MB2enrmetagenome_FD_207643 | JGI IMG/M metagenome (GOLD analysis project Ga0326727, IMG submission 207643) | Lab enriched peat soil microbial communities from McLean, Ithaca, NY, United States - MB29MY | ecosystem: Environmental > Terrestrial > Soil > Wetlands > Peat | place: USA: New York... | reverse complement strand
GCTTGCATCGCAAAGCGCTGCGATTCAGCTTCGTCCCAGGCCACCATTCTTTTCAATCACTTGCGTTTCCCGTTTTTCGTCTCCCGTCCCCCGTCTCCCGCCCAAAGCCATTTAGCGTTCCCCGTTGAAACCCGCAATTGGCATTTGGCGAGGAAGTTTAGAGTTTGCAGTTTGCAGTTGTCAGCGAAGAGAAACCCTTCGGCTACTGGCTCTGAACGGTGAACTGTCAACCTCTTACCGTCTCACGTTTCACGATCCGGCAGAGGGCATTGTCCGACGCTCTCGGCGACGGAGAGGCCCCCATTCGCTGCCGGTTGGGCTTCTGACTGAACAGCGAATAGATTAAGCCGGTAAGTTTTTGCGACCATCGGAAGCAATTTGGCAAAAAGGCGAAGGACGACTCGCATCGACAAGGAAAGGCGTGGCCTCAAGGAATCAGGGATGTCCAGCAGAGGGCGGGATTCCACCAGACGCAATCCGATCTTCCAACGCTCAATCTCTCCCGGGTCTTGGCATGCCCAGCTGAAACGTGCCCCCAGTTTGCGGTGCGCGTGGTCTTTGTTCTCATGGCTTATCCCTTTGAGGGTGGCTGTGTCGAAGGCGATACTTGCGTGCGGAAAGTTGGCTGCGATCTGTGCCAGCGCCGCCTTGACCTCCGGCTCCCTCAAGTAGATGAACACCGCCTCCGAGACGAAGAAATATGGTCCGGGGCCTTGACGCACCGCGGCCATCCAATCGGGATCGAGAACCGATGCGGCCAAGGTGACACGCCGCGTGCTGTCGGTGAAAAACTTCCGCCGCAGTTCCACGGTATCGGGAAGATCGAGGTCGAACCAGTGCACGGCGCCATTGTCGAGCCGTTCAAAGCGGGTGTTAAGTCCGGCGCCGATCTCGACCACAGTCCCTTCCGGATGGCGGCTCAGAAAGCTCTTGACCCATTCGTCGAACAGCGCGGTCCGCAAGGCAGCGGCCACCATCCGCCGCCTTTGGTTGAATCTCTGGAAGTTCCAATCAAGGGACTCGACGATTTCGACGGCTTTCGGATCTTTCAGGATCGGACGCTTCTTGAGGGAGTCGAGCGCGCGGCCGTAAAGCGGAACGAGCAGCGACTCCTGCACCCGGCCGAGTTGGATGGATCGCTTCGATGCCATGTTTATCGCATCAACAAAGATACACCCCCAGGGTCTTCTCAAGGAATGTCCGGGGCGCGACACAAGCTGCTGCTCGGCTAAAGCCCTGCGTATAAAGGCCGATAAGTTAGATGAGGAGCAAACCGGCCGGGCGCGCGGAGGAGAGCCATTGGCCGGCGGGGAGAGAAGACAAATGAGCTTCGCCCCTGAGGCAGCCGGAAGCCGGACACAAGGAGTCGAAAGTTGGGCTTGAGCATCCTCGATAACGTCACGTCGCTGATGGTGGAGAACCAGCTGAACTCCACGCAGGCCGACCTGCAACAGACGTTGACGCAACTGGCATCCGGATCGCGCATCAACAGTGGCGCCGACGATGCCGCCGGCCTGGCCATTGCCGATGGCCTGCAGGCCAACGTCACCGCGCTGACCCAGTCCGAGCAAAACGCCAATGATGGCGTCGCCATGCTGCAGGTGGCTGATGGGTCGCTGTCGCAGGTGACCTCGCTGCTGAATCGCGCCGTCACCCTGGCCACCGAATCCTCCACCGGCACGGTCACCAACACGCAGCGCAGCGCGCTGGACGCGGAATTCACGCAGATCAAATCTGAAATCGACAGCATTGGCCAGAACACGACTTTCAATGGCAATTCGGTCTTCAGCGGTTCGACCACCTCGATTTTCCTGAGCGATGGGGCGTCCAGCAGTTCGATCGGAGTCACCGTAAGCACGCTGGGCCAGGGCGCCTTTGGCACGAGTTCGGTGAGCCTGCGGCGCGACAACCTGTTGACGGCGGGCGACGCCAGCAGTGGCGCGCAGGAAGCGTTGACCGATATCAACGGCGCCATCGCCGCCGTGGCGCTCGAGCGCGGCACCGTGGGCGCGTCCATCAACCGGTTGCAGGCGGCCACCAACGTCATGGCCATCCAGGTGCTGAACCTCACTTCGGCGGAGAGCAGCATCAGCTCGGCGGATATTGCCCAGACCGTCGCCAATATGGCAAAGGACAACATCCTGATGCAAACCGGCATGGCAGCCATGGCGCAGTCCAACTCGGCGCAGCAGTTGGTGCTGTCGCTGTTGCGATAGATCTGCCTCTTAACAAAGATTTTACAATCGGCCTGAATTGAGCCGGGTTTATCAATCGATGAGGTACGCCTGCGGCAGGATCAATTTCCGGGAGGATTGCAAAGGGCTCCATTGCCCGCGAATTTTCAAGCTGTTAAGCTTCCCATAAAGCGCCAAAGTTCGCCTGGATCACTCCCGTTCGCTGTGGACGTCACGTGAGTGTGACGCGGGGAGATGTCGCGAAGCGACGCAGAATTTGTAATCGCCGTTGCTTCGTGACCTTTTGTGACCAGCGGCCCTCGACGATTGAGCACGGGAGACGATTGGCATGTTATTGGCAGCCCCACGTTTGGCTCGCGTACTGTTCGCCGTGGCGGTGACCGCCGCCGCGCTGCTGGCCAGTCCGCTGCGCGCGCAGACCGCGCAGACGGCGCTGGGGAGCAACCGCATCACCGCCCGCATTGATGAAAACTCCCTGGTCACACTCGCGGGGACGGTTCATCCTCTAGCCAAGGCCGCCAACGATCGCGGGGCGGCGGCTGACAGCATGCAGCTTCAGCGCCTGCATCTGGTGCTGAAGCGCAGCCCGGCCCAGGAAGCATCGCTGCGGCAGCGGATCGAAGATTTGCATACGCCCGGCTCGGCGCGCTATCACCAGTGGCTCACCCCGGATCAGTTCGGAGCCGAGTTCGGGCCCAGCGATCAGGACATTGCCACCGTCGAATCCTGGCTCGCGTCCCACGGTTTCCAGGTGAGCGAAGTCAAGCCCGGGAAGCAGGTGATCGAGTTTTCCGGCAACGTCGCGCAACTGCGCGAGGCCTTCCATACTTCCATTCACAGCTATGTCGTGAACGGCGAAGGCCATTACGCCAATGCCAACGATCCGCAGATCCCGTCGGCGCTGGCGCCGGTCATCGGCGGTTTTGTTTCCTTGAATAACTTCCGGATTAAGAATTACAGCCGCAAACTCGGCCAGGCCATCTTTAACGCCAAGACCCACACGGCGAAGCCGCAATGGACGTACGGCAACAGCAAGGGCGTTACTTTTCCGCTGGCGCCTGCCGACTTCGCCGTTCAATACGATCTCAATACGCTCTACTTTGCGAACGTTAACGGCAGCGGCCAGACCATTGCCGTGGTCAACGACTCGAATATCGATCCGGCACTTGTCAACCAGTTCCGCAGCCTGTTTGGCCTCAGCGTCAATTCGCCCCAGGTGATCATTGACGGAAATGACCCGGGAATCGACGGCGTCAATAATCCCGATGGCCCCAATGGCGATTCCATCGAGGCTTATATCGATGTCGAATGGTCGGGAGCGGTGGCTCCGGCCGCCACCATCGATCTGGTGATTGCCGCCGACACCGCGTTGGAAAGCGGCCTTGCCCTCGCCGCCGAGCACGCCGTCTATGAGAACCTTGCTCCCGTGATAAGCGTGAGTTTTGGTTACTGCGAAGCGGGTATGGGCAGCGGAAACAACTTCTTCAATACGCTCTGGGAACAGGCGGCCGCCCAGGGCATCACCGTCTCGGTTGCGGCCGGAGATGACGGTCCGGCAGGCTGCGATGACGACCAGACGCAGTATTATGCGGTCAAGGGACTGGCGGTCAGCGGTTTTGCCTCCACGCCTTACAATGTTGCGGTCGGCGGCACAGATTTCTTTTACAGCGACTATTACAACACTACGGCGGCCGACACGCAGATCGAAGATTACTGGGACACCACTCCCACCCAGCAGCCGCAGGCTTCGTTGTTCCACGTGGTTCCCGAGCAGCCCTGGAATGACAGTCAATATGGCCTGAATATCGGTAATTACTACACGGACGTTGGAAACTCCGCGGCGACGACCATCGGCGCCGGCAGTGGCGGCGCCAGCAGCAGCGCTGTTTGCAGCACCAATACTTATAACGCGTCAGGAAATTGTACGGGCACTCTTTCCGGCTATCCCAAACCTTCATGGCAAAGCGGAACCGGAGTTCCCGCCGACCAGGTCCGTGATCTACCGGACGTCTCGCTGTTTGCCGCCGACGGAGCGAATTACAGTTACTATCCCATTTGCGCCCAGGACGGCGATTGCCAGCAACCGTCGGGGAGCAATCTCGTCCAGATCACCAGCATCGGCGGCACCTCCGTTTCGGCGCAGGCGTTCGCGGGCATTATGGCGCTGGTGAATCAGAAGTATGGACGCCAAGGGCAGGCGGATTTCGTCCTCTATCCGTTAAAGATGCAGTATTCGGTGGGCTTCCATAACGTGACGAATGGAACCAATTCTGTGCCCTGCAGTTATTCGCCGAGTTCGCCGGATTGCATTGCCGTCGCGAATGCCCTCACGGTAAGCGACCCAAAGTATGGCCTGGCCCTCGAGGGCCAGATGGGCATCGGGGCCACCGCCGACTTTAATGCCGCCGCCGGATACAATCTGGCCACCGGCCTCGGCACGATCGATGGCGCCAACCTCGTAACCGATTGGGGCTTGGTTTCTTTCGCCGCCACTACTACCACGCTGACGCCCTCGCTGACCTCTTTTACCCATGGGACCTCGATTACGCTCAGCGGTTCGGTCACCGGGGGCAGCGGCAAGCCTGCCGGCGATGTTGCTCTTATGACCGATAGCACTACTCCGTTAAACCAGGGCGAAACGCTTTTCACGCTCAGCAACGGCACCTTCAGCGGCAGCTTAAATTATTTGCCCGGCGGGACCTACAACGTCTGGGGCCGGTATGGCGGCGACGGAACCCATGCCGCCAGTTCCTCAACCAAAACCCAGATCACGGTCAACCCGGAATCCAGCAGTACTTATTTCAATATCCTAAATGTGGCAACCCCCACCACCGGCACGGTTGCCATCCATTCAGGGGCCACGAATATTGAATACGGCACGCAGTTGATCGCGGACGCCGAGCCGGTCCCCACCACCTATTACAACCAGTGCCCCAACTCGCTGAGGGTTTCTGGAAGCTGTTCGACCGCAAACTTCACTAATCCCACCGGCACTGTCACTTTCGCCGATAACGGAACCACGGTCAATATCGCCGCGGTCAACGGCGGAGGCGATGCCGAATATAACGCTCCCTGGAGCGTCGGTTCGCACTCGGTCACCGCAACCTACTAGGGAGACGCCAGCTACAACGGGTCCAGTGCTACCGCCATTGCCTTCAGCATTGTCCGTGATACGCCAGCGATTGCCGTACCCAGCGCAGTGGCGCAATCGACAGGGTTTACGATTCAGGTTGAAAACAGCGCCAATCCCTCGGGCTTTTACGTTCCCGCGACGGCTCCCACCGGCAACGTTACGGTAAGCGGTTTCCCATCCGGTGTTCCCACTTCGGCTGCCTTGAGTGCGGCGGTGGATTCGACGACCTTTGCTACTGAGGGAGTGGCCACGATCGTCATTCCGGCAAACACGTCTCTGGGTGTCTATACCGTCACGGTGAGTTATGCGGGAGACGCGAATTACAATGCCAAATCGCTCAGCGCGACCGTAACGGTCACGACTTCCGGCTTTGTACTCACCAACAGTGGCGCCATCACGGTGACGGAAGGCAATTCGGGATCTTCCACCATTACAGTAACGCCGTTAGGTGGATTCACGGGCAGCATCGCCCTGAGCTGCAGCGTATCCGGTTCCGCAACGGCGGTGGGATGCAGCGTTTCGCCCACCACGGCGAACATCACCGGTACGGCTGCCGTTACCACAAAACTCATGATCACAACCACCTCCACGAGCGGCGCTTTGGTCAACCCGTTGAGGAAGCTTTTTGCCACGACCGGCGGACTCGGCCTGGCCATGATTTTATTCATCGGCCCGGGGCGGCGACGGCGCTGGTGGACCGTGCTCGGGTTGCTTGCCGTTATCGTCTGCGTGGCGGGAATAGGCTGTGGAGGCGGTTCCGGCGGTGGCGCGAGTGGGAGTGCTTCCTACACCGTAACTGTAACCGGAACCAGTGGCAGCACTTCGGCAAGCACCCAAGTCACGGTCACGGTCAACCAATAGATGAGGAGGCTCGGGGTGAAGCGTATTGCGTTGCTGATGATGGCGGTTATTGTCCTGGCCTCTCCCTGTGCACTGATGGCGCAGCGGGGAGGCGGGCGCGGCGGACGCAGTGGCGCCGGTGGCGGGCAGACGACCGCTCCCGGAACGGACACCACCGTCTCGGGCCTGGAGGAGGCGGCGGCAGAACAGGCGACGGAGGCGCAGCGGGCGCAATACCAGGCGGCGGCGAAGAACACCGATGCGGCAAAAAAGCTGGCGGAAAAGTTGTCTCAAGGCGCCGCCAAGACCGCCGCATCGCCGAACTATGCCGGCCAGGCGGCGGAATTGAAGGTCGCGCTCGAGAAGGTCCGGAGTGCCGATGCGGAATTTCTGCAGAGCTTCAGCAAGGCGCAAGCCTCGGGACTGAAGAGCCTGATCAAGAAGTTGCGTAAGGCGGACGATGATGTCGAGGCCCAGGGAAAGACCGTCAGCCGGGAACTGGAAAGCGCCAAGGTCAATGAGCAGAAGGTTTCGGAGGCGGCCGATAGGCTGACTCACGCTCTGGCGAATCTTGGCTCACAGCAAAAGGCTTTGGGAACGGAAATGGGGATGTGATTAGCGCAGTTCCAGAATGGCAGCAAGCGGCCCTGCCAAGAGGAGGCATATCCTGACTGCCGGCAATATGTCGGTCCGCGACCATCGGCCTTCAGGCCACGAGGGCGCACTCCTTGGCGGCTAAACAGGCTGCTAAAAATCAAGAAAACAGGTTTCTCACTCCATGGCCGCAGAAGTGGGCATGGGAGCGAAAAGCGCCTCGATGGAAGCTCTTCCCAAAACCATGAAGGCCAGCACGCCCAGCAATGTGCCGTAAGGAAACTCGATGCAACTGATGCCTGCCATCACCATGCAGAAGGTTCTCGATTTTCGGCGCTTGATGCAACGCGACGCCCGGACCTTGAGCAGGGCCACGGTCATGGCGACAATGAAAAATGCCGCGCCGAGGCCGCCGAAAATCCAGCCAATGAATGCCGGAGGCGCCTCATTCGGGTGGCCGGGGTTCGGCGACACGTGGGAAAAGCCGACTACCATGGCTGCGCCCATGAGCAGGTAAAACAGGCCGAATAAAGCGAAGAGTGCATTCACGCCGGCCGAAACCATGTATCCCAGGGACAACAGTTTGAGGTGTTCTTCGTCAACAATAGTTTGACGGACGGCGTCTTCCGGCATGGCCAGCCTCCAGGAGTCAGAACTTCTTTTCTGGTTTGGTCGAAAGCGTATCACAGCACAGGCGGATGGGGATACCTCTATGAACATGGGACGTGACAGAGTGGTTCCACCGATGGCCCGGGCTCCCCGATCGCCGGCGGCATCGATGGTCTGGATGTATTAAACCCCGGTATAAGTGCCGGCGAGCCATGCTAGGCCGGGCAGCACGCGGGCCCGGCCCGGCGGTTCTCGTGGAAATGCCGGCTTGGTGTATTTGCCATTAGCGCCCCCGCCGGAACCGCTCTATCCGATGCAGGGTTTACAATACTTCATTGAAACCGTACAACCTCTGAACCCAGTGGCTTTGGTTCCAGAGGTTTGCGAAATGAGTTCCCAATGCATGTTTTGGAGGTTATAGTGCGCGCTTCCACACGGTCCCGGCTCTTCTCGATCCGGCCAATCATCCTCGGTTTGTTTTTGGCGCTGGTTGCCAGCGTGCTTCTCGTGGGCTGCGGGAACTCCTCAGGCGGCACGATCAATACGGTGGCCGGCAACACCGCGGCCGGCTATAGCGGGGATGGCGGCGTCGCCATTGACGCCGAATTACGGGATTCCGCCGGGGTCGCGGTGGACACTTCCGGAAACTTCTATATTGCCGACTCCGGCAACAATTTTATCCGCAAGGTGACGATTTCCACCGGCATCATTACGACGGTGGCCGGCAACGGTCAGGTGGGTACCACCGTGGAAAGCGGTTCTGCGACAAGTGTTGCGCTGAACTATCCGATTGGCATAGCGGTGGATTCCTCCGGGGACATTTTCTTTGCCGATCAGGGGAACAATGTCATCCGCGAGGTAACGCCGCCTTCCGGTACGGCTACCGTCGGCAACATCATGACGGTGGCCGGGAACGGGACGCCGGGCTATGGTGGTGACAATGGTCCGGCAACCGGTGCCATGTTGAACGTTCCCACCAGCGTGGCGGTGGATTCCTCCGGGAACCTTTATATTGCCGATTTGGGGAACAATGTCATCCGCAAGGTTGCGGGAGGCGTAATCACGACGGTTGCGGGGACGGCTGGGGTGGCGGGCTTTGACGGCGACGGCGGTGCGGCGACCAGCGCGCTGTTGAATGGTCCCAGAGGCGTGGCGGTGGACCCCTCCGGGAATCATATTTACATCGCCGACTCCGGCAACAATGTAATTCGTGAAGTTTCTTCCGGCGACATCACGACCATTGCCGGGACCGAGGCGAATCCGCCCGGCGATTACGGGGACAATGGCCCGGCCACCAGCGCGTTACTGTTTGACCCAACGGGCGTGGCGGTGGATTCTTCGGGAAATATCTATATCGCCGATTTGGGCAACAATGTTGTCCGCAAGGTGACGCCCCCTTCCGCCCCGGCTACTTCCGGCATCATCACGACGGCCGCCGGGAACGCGGTGAAGGGTGATACCGGCAACGGCGGTCCGGCAACCAAGGCAACCTTGAACGGCCCCACGAACGTAGCCGTGGACTCCTCGGGCAAACTCTACATCGCCGATTCCGGCAACAATGTCATCCGGGAGGTTACCTACTGACCGGCCGGATGCCACAGCGGAATCATGCCGGCGATCCGGCGGAGAAGGCATAAACACCATGGATGCGTTGAACATTGCGAAAGAAAAGACCGCTCTTGTCGCAATCGATCTCCAAAAGGGCATCGTCGGCATGCCGACCCGGCCGCATGATGCCCAGGCGGTGGTGCGGAATGCGGCGAAACTCGCGGACACGTTGCGCCGGAACGATATGCCGGTGTTCCTGGTGCGCGTGACGCCTTCGCGTGACCTGAAGGACGGTCTGCGGCCTATGGCCGACCAGAGCTCTGGGATGCGGGGCATCATGCCGCCCGACTGGAGCGAGATCGTTCCGGAAATGAATCCGCGGGAATCCGATTTTGTCGTGACCAAACGCCAGTGGGGAGCATTCTACGGCACGGAACTTGACTTGCAACTCCGCCGGCGCGGCCTCGATACCATTATTCTTTGCGGCATTGCCACCGATATCGGGGTGGAAAGCACGGCGCGTTTCGCATACGAATATGGCTATCAGCAAATCTTTGCCGAAGATGCGATGACGGCCATCTCCGCGGAAGGCCACCAGCACGCGGTGAAGGAGATTTTCCCGCGCCTGGGGCGGGTGCGGACGACGGAAGAAATCATTGCCGCGCTGGAGTGATCTATAACGGGCGCAGGGAAATGAAATGCCGCCCCGGATCTCAGCGCGGCGGCTGAGTTATACAAGAGTTATTGAACATCACGCTTCATCCAGACATGGTTTCCGGTTTCGGGATACCTGTGGGGTGAGGCCCTAAACAGATGGAGTGCTGGAGGTTTTGATGCGAAAGTCCACCCGGTTCCGGCTTGCCCGAACGCTGCCTGCTTTTCTTTCTTTGTCCCTGGCGCTCCTGTCCATGGCGCTGCTTATAGGCTGCGGAGGCTCGGCAGGCGGCATCATAACCACCGTGGCCGGCAATGGGACAGCAGACTACAGCGGGGATGGAAAAGCCGCCACCAGCGCCGAAATACAAGTTCCACGCAGTGTCGTATTGGACTCTTCCGGCAATATCTTCATCGCCGACACGGGCAACAATGTTATTCGCGAGGTTACGGCTTCCACCGGTGATATCAGCACGGTAGCGGGGACCGGGGTTGTTGGTTATACCGGGGACAACGATGCGGCCACCAGCGCTACGCTGAACAGCCCCGATGGCGTGGCGGTGGACTCTTCCGGCAATATCTTCATCGCCGACACGGGCAACAATGTTATTCGCGAGGTTAAGGCTTCCTCCGGCATCATCACGACGATTGCTGGGACGATGACGAGTTCCGGGATGGGAGCCGTTGGTTACACCGGGGACAATGGCCTGGCCATCAGTGCCACGCTGAGTGGTCCCCAGTCGATAGTGCTGGGCTCCTCCGGAAACATATACTTCAGCGATTCGGGAAACAGCGTCATCCGCAAGATTACGGCGTCGTCCGGCGTCATCACGACGTTCGCCGGGAATGGCAGTTACGGCTATAGCGGAGACAACGGTGCGGCCACCAGTGCGACGCTGGAACATCCCGATGGCGTGGCACTGGACTCCTCCGGAAATCTTTACATCGCGGACGTCGGCAATATGGTCATCCGCAAGGTTACGGCTTCTTCCGGAGTGATCACGACGGTTGCCGGAGATGGCCAATACGGCGATAGCGGGGACAACGGCGCAGCATCCAGCGCCATGCTGTTCGATCCCCATGGCGTGGCGGTCGATTCCGCCGGAAATATCTACATCGCGGACACGCTGAACAGTGTCATCCGCAAGGTTGCGGCTTCTTCCGGTGTGATTACGACGGTGGCCGGGAACGGAACCGCGGGCTATAGCGGGGACACGAAATCGGCGACCAGTGCTAATCTGTCGAACCCGTGGGGCGTGGCGGTGGATTCCGCCGGAAATATCTATGTTGCCGACACAGGTAACAGCGCCATTCGCAAGGTCACGTTCTGACAACCGGCCAGGATGAAGGTCCGTCCGGGTAACTCGCCATAAATCTCCGCGAGTAGTCCGGGCGGGCTTCTGGAATCGATTCCATGTTCGTGCTGCTTACCCTGACATGGCTGATCGCGATTGTTTCTTCGACCATCCCCGCCTATTGGCTGATTGTGCATGGCCGGGCGCGGCATTGGGCCCGTAGTGGCGGAAAGCGATTGCTGAAGATCGGGCCGGTGTGGCTGTTGTTATGGGGGATCGCGGGCGCAATCACCTGGCCGTGGCGGTTGACCACCCTCTATCAACTGCGCTGGACATGGATTCCAGCCGCCATTCTGATCCTGGCCGGATTCGCGTTATACGGCTTCGCCAGCCGGAGCTTTTCCGCGAACCAAATCCTGGGGTTCCCCGAACTGCAGCCGCAACTGCATCGGCAACAACTGAGGACGGCGGGGATACGCGCGCATATCAGGCACCCTTATTACCTCGGCCACTTTTTCGAATTACTGGGATGGTCCCTGGGGAGCGGCCTGGTGGCCGCCTATGGGCTCGCGTTGTTCGGCGTTCTGACCGGCTACTTCATGATTGTCGCGGAAGAGCGCGAACTGGAAGACCGCTTGGGAGAGCAGTACGGGGAATACCGGCGCCGAACGGCAGCCATGTTTCCCGGGATTTGGTAGTACGCTGCCGCCGGCGCTCCCCCACACGAATCCGAAGGCGCCTTGATCGGACAATTTCAGAGTCAGTTGGGCTTTGCCGTGGCTTCCTGCACCTTGGCTAAAGCCCATGGCGCGAAGCGCCGCCTTCGCCGGTCCCGCCGAGCGGGACCGGCGGCTTTACCCAGACTATGCGGCGCGTACGTCGCCCGGCGGTGTCACCGTATGGTCCTTGGCGATGGGATCGCCCAATGGAATCACGGTGCGTCCAAAGGCGCCATTCGTAACCTCGGCAAACGAGACGTAGAGAGCGGCAATGCCGGTCAACAAGCCGACCCAGCCGCCTATCCGTTTGCCCGCGGCCCAGCCGTAATCGCCGGCCGCGAGCAGAAAGAACGTAATCCATAGCAGCAGGAACACACTCCAGACGCCCTTGTTGGCGCGGAACGTGGCCACCCACATATAAAGAGTGAATACGCCCCACAGCAGCAAGGCGGTAGCCACGCCGGCGGGCGCTGGCGGTTTGATCCAACCGGCCCCGATCGTCCAGACGAGAAATGCGTACCACCACCAGAACAGTCCGTACGACGTGAACGCCACGGTGCCAAAGGTGTTGCGGTTCACGAACTCGAGTACGCCGGCGATGATCTGTGCAATGCCACCGAAGGCGAAGGCCAGCGGGACCACGGCGGTGGCCGCGTCCGGAGGCAGTAGACCCGCGTTAATGCTGCTTAGCAATACCGTGGTGAGTCCGAACCCCGCCAGTCCCAGCGGCGCAGGGTTGGCGAGCTTGGGCAAAGCTTGGGGAGCAATGGTCAGCTCGGATCGTTGCATGGAAGACATCTGTTTACCTCCTCGCAGTCGGCTGCTCCGGGGAGGCTGCGGGAAACCGGCTGCCGTCCCCGGTCAGCGGCATAGGTTAGTCCATAAATTGATAGGATGCGCTGAGACGTTCGCGAGCAGCCCCCGGAGCCGGACTGGCGTCTAGGCATCGGGCGGATCGTCGCCCTCCAATACCAGCCGGGAAGCCAACCTGGCCAATGCGCGGAGGAAACCTCGCAGCGCCTCCCGGCGCTCCGCCGCGCGCAGGTGGTGCTCCAGGGCAAAGGCTGGATCGGCAGGCGTCGGCCATTGCCGCCGGGGCGGCGGCATCGCCGGCATCATGAGGAACAGGGAAGAGCGTGGCGGCAAAAAAGGCCACTCTGCCTTCCAGCTTCCGAAAGATCGGCTGAGGCGGTTGACGGATGGAGGCATAGTCGGACTCCCTTCTTCCTGCCAGAGGAGCGAACCAGGAAATATATCGTTCCACGATTTAGAGGATGAGGGCCGGTCCGGCGGGGTTGCCAGGGCAGAGGAGGCGGTCAAGCCGCCGCACCTATCCTTTCCCCGGGGGCGAGGCAACCTGCGCGGCGTCCGGCTCATCCGACAGAGGGCAACAAGAATATCGTGAAGCGATGCGTAAGCCGGGGGCGAAAAGCATTATCCGGGGCCTGCGAGTGGGCTGTCCTAGAGCGTGAATGCGAACGATCCAATCCGGGAAGCGGCACCCCCTCCGTACGCGGCCGGAAAGTCGTCCGCGCCGTCCCGCCGGGAAAACGCGGCGGTCAACGAACTGGGTGATTTCACCACTACGGTGCGCGTGATCTGGCTGTCGGTCATTGCCGTGGGGATTGGCGTGCTCAGCGCTTTTGTCGCCTGGGCGTTGCTGCGGCTGATTGGATTGTTTACCAACCTGTTCTTCTTCCAGCGCTGGAGCAGCGCCGGGATGTCGCCCGCGGGCAACCGGCTGGGGGCGCTGGAAGTGCTGGTGCCGGTGGGAGGCGCCGTAATCGTCGGGCTGATGGCGCGTTATGGGTCGGAGCGCATTCGCGGCCATGGCATTCCCGAGGCGATTGAATCCATTCTGATGCAGGGCAGCCGGATCGAACCGCGTCTGGCCATTCTCAAGCCGCTCTCGTCGGCGATCTCCATTGGTTCCGGGGGGCCGTTTGGCGCCGAAGGCCCCATCATCATGACCGGCGGGGCGTTCGGCTCGTTAGTGGCCCAATTCATGCGAATGACGAGCATGGAGCGCAGAACCTTACTGGTGGCGGGCGCGGCCGGGGGGATGTCGGCTACCTTTGCTTCGCCGGTAGCCGCGGCGTTGCTGGCGGTCGAACTGCTGCTGTTCGAATGGAAACCGCGCAGCCTTATCCCCGTTGCCCTGGCGAGCGCCGCGGCGGCGGCGACGAGGCGATACATCCTGGGTCCCGGACCGGTTTTTCCCGTGCCCGCCCATCCCCTGCTGATTGGCCCAGCCGGCCTGCTGGGCTGCGTACTGGTGGGTTTGCTGGCCGGAGGCTTGTCGGTGCTGCTGACCATGTCGGTCTATGCGGCGGAAGACGCTTTTCGGAAGTTGCCCATTCACTGGATGTGGTGGCCGGCCATTGGCGGGATGGTGGTCGGATTGGGCGGGTTATGGTTTCCGCGGGCGCTGGGCGTCGGTTACGACACGATTGACCTGTTGGTTGCGCACACGGTGCCGGGGCACGTCCTCTGGGGTATTCTTCTGGTCAAGTGGTTGATCTGGGCGGTGGCGCTGGGGTCGGGAACCTCGGGTGGCGTGCTGGCGCCGTTGCTGCTGATCGGCGGGGCATTGGGCGGTTTGGAAGCAACCTTTCTGCCCCACGAAGGGATTGGGTTTTGGCCTTTGATCAGCATGGGCGCGGTGCTTGGCGGAACCATACGCTCGCCGTTTACCGCGGTGGTGTTCGCGCTGGAAGTTACCCACGACATGAACGCGCTGTTGCCGCTATTTCTGGCGGTGACGATTTCTCATACGGTGACGGTGCTCACCATGCGGCGCTCCATTCTTACCGAAAAGGTGAGCCGGCGCGGCTATCACTTGAGCAGCGAATATGCGGTGGATCCGCTGGAAATATTTCTGGTTCGCGATGTCATGCAGACCGAGCCGCTCACGTTTTCGTCTTCGGCGACAAGGGAGGAGCTGCTCGCGCAGTTGCGCAGCCGCAATCCGGACGGTCAGGGCCTGTTTCCCATTCTGGATGCCCAGGAACACTTGATGGGAGTGGTAACCCGCGCCGACCTGGAACGCTGGGCCCAGGAACATTCGTCGAACAACGGGAACTCTTCTGTGAGCGAAATCATCCGGCTCCATCCGGTTACGGCCTACCCGGACGAACCATTGCGGGTGGTGGCCAATCGGATGGCCGAGACCGGATTGACGCGGCTCCCGGTGATCGACCGCGACGATCCCGCCCGGCTGGATGGCATGTTGTCGTTGCGTGATCTACAAGCCGCCAGACTGCGTAGCCTCAATGCGGAGCGGTGTCGCGAACGGGTTCTGCGCCTGCGTATTCTTTCCCGTCCGTCCACACGCGCCAAACCCGCCCTCCACTGAGCTGCGCGTTCGCCCGGCGATTGTTTATCATCTCCTTGAGTCGAAGGAGATCCATGCACTTATTCGAGCCGCTTACCATCCGCGAGATAATGTTTCGTAATCGCATTGCCGTTTCGCCCATGTGCCAGTACTCGTGCGAGGACGGATTGGCCCAGGACTGGCATCTGGTGCATCTCGGAGCCCGCGCCGTGGGTGGCGCGGCGCTGGTGATCACGGAGGCGACGGCGGTGACGCCGGAAGGCCGCATCAGTCCCGCCGATCTTGGCCTGTGGAAAGACGCGCAGATGGAGCCGCTGGCGCGGATCGCGAGTTTCATCGGGAAGCAGGGCGCGGTTGCCGGAGTGCAACTCGCCCATGCCGGACGAAAGGCCAGCACCGCCGCTTCGTGGTTGGGCGGCGGGCCGCTGGATGTGGCCGGCGGCGGATGGCGTCCCATCTATGCGCCCAGTTCCATTCCGTTTACGCCGGAATCGATTGTCCCCGAGGCGCTCGATAAGGCCGGCATCGCGCGGATTGTCCGGGCATTTGGGGACGCAGCCCGGCGCTCGCGTGAATGCGGTTTCAAGGTGATTGAGATTCACGGGGCGCATGGATATCTGCTCAATGAGTTTCTTTCACCGCTTTCCAATCAGCGTACGGACGAATACGGTGGCAGCTTGGAGAATCGTGCGCGCATGTTGCGGGAGGTCATTGAGGCGATCCGCAAGGAATGGGCCGAGCGGCTGCCGCTGTTTCTGCGGATTTCGGCGAGCGATTGGGCCGAAGGAGGTTGGACGATCGAGGATTCCGTGGCGCTGGCCCGCATGGTGCGGCCGCTCGGGGTGGATTTCATCGACTGTTCTTCTGGAGGATCGGCGCCGCACGCGAAGATTCCGGCAGGTCCCGGATACCAGGTGCCGTTCGCAGCCCGTGTGCGTCACGAAGGCGGCGTGATGACCGGCGCCGTAGGCATGATCACCGCGCCGCAACAGGCCGATCAGATCATTCGCAACGGCGATGCGGACATGGTATTGCTGGCGCGCGAATTTCTGCGCGACCCATACTGGCCGCTGCATGCGGCGCGGGCGCTCGGACAGGAAATCAGCTGGCCGGTGCAGTATGGGCGCGCGAAGATGTAGCGGCGCGAGCAGAAAATCAATTGTCATTCTGAGTCCGCCACGGCGGACGAAGAACCTGCTCCCTCTTGCGCGTGCACAAAAACAGCAGGTCCTTCGCTACGCTCAGGATGACAACTACTTTGCACGATTACGAACCTTTACCGGCAACTCTTGCAGCGAGGACAGGGGTAGTAATGTTATCCGCAAGGTTATTTGCTAACTTCTGACAAGACAGGAACCCATGGGCCGCTTCGCATCAACGGTTGAGTTTTATGCTCGCTACCGGGAGCCGTATCCGCCAAAGTTCTTCGAGAGGGTGGCGAAGCAGCTCGGGTTGCGCGGCGACGAAAGCCTGCTTGACGTGGGCTGTGGGCCGGGTCTGCTGGCCATTGGCTTCGCCCCATCTGTTGGACGTTGTACGGGGCTCGATCCGGAAACAGCCATGATTGCAGCGGCCAAGGCCGCGGCAGCGGAGGCGGGCGTTGCGCTCTCGTTGATTCATGGCCGAATCGAGGAGTTTCCCGCCACTCAAACTTACGATGTCATTACCATCGGCAGGGCCCTTCATTGGATGGAGCGTGGTACGACCTTGCCCGTGCTGGACCGGCTGGTTCCGGACTCCGGCCGCATCCTGATCTGCCGTGCTTTCAGCGCGGAAACTCCGGAAACCGCTTGGGTGAAGCGTTACGAGGAAGCGCGCCGCAGCTGGGCTGCGGAACCGGAAGAAAGGCGCCACCGGATTGACCCGAAGGAGTGGTTTGCCGGCTCGTGCTTTCGAGGGCTTGGCGAGGCGTTGGTTACCGAGTACCGTAAGGTCACGGTGGCCGACCTGGTCGGACGCGCATTGTCCAAATCGAACACCTCTCCCGAGGTCCTGGGAGATAGAAAGTCTAGATTTGAGAAGGCGATAGCCGAAGTTCTTAAACCATTTGTTCATGATGGAGTTCTACCAGAACAGATCGTGGCCTGCGCTTCGATTTTCGGAAAAGCTTAAACCTGGAGCACGCGCACAAAATGCAGCAGCGTTACACCGACGACGTATGAACCAAGGCACGTTCATTGGGGGGTGCGAGACGCCTTACATTATTCTTGCCGGACACCGCCGGGGCCGGCGATGACGATGTCCGTGGCCAAGCCGAGGAATAAGCCGTGGCCGGCAACTCCACCGCGTGCGCCCAGTTGGGCGCCAAGCTTGTGCGGGTCGGCGATCTCGCCGAAATTGCAGTCGAGAATTATATTTCCGGAATCGGTCGTAAAGGGTTTTCCGGCGACGGTTCTCAACGTAACGGCGGCCCCAAGTGCCTCCAGAAAGCCGATCTGCGAGCGCCAGCCGAAGGGAAGCACCTCGACCGGAAGCGGACATTTCATGCCCAGGCGCGGAGAGAGCTTGGCTTCGTCGACGATGATCACGACGCGCCGGCTGGCCTGAGCGACAATCTTTTCTCGAAGCAATGCTCCGCCACCGCCCTTGATGAGCAGACGTCCGGGAGCCACTTCGTCGGCGCCATCGATGGTGATGTCTATGGGCCGCGGGATATCGTCAGGCTCCAGGGGAATATGCAGACGGTTCGCCAATTCCCGTACCGCGTTGGAGGTGGGCACTCCGGTGATGTCCGTCAAGCTGCCTTCACGAAGCCGCCCGGCGAGGCGATGAATCGCAAACCAGGCGGTCGATCCCGTTCCCAACCCCACCACCGAATGCGATTGCACCATGGCGACGGCGCGCTCGGCCGCCTCGTCCTTGTATTTGGCTTGTGGGTCGTCCCGCATTCAGCTTAACTTCTCCTCCAACTCCGCCCAACGGGCATAGAGATCATCCACGATTTTCTGCGCTTCCTCCAGTTCCGCGGTGGCGTTCAGCAGGCGGGGAGCGTCGCTGACAATGGCGGGGTCCTCCAGCGCGGCGCGTTTTGCTTGCAGCACCTGTTCTGCTTCCGCAATACGCGGCTCCAGCGCCGCATGCTCGCGAGCTTCAATATACGACAGCTTCTTCCGGGGAGTCTGGCGTGCCAGGGAGGGCGGCGCGGAATCGGCGGCCTCGACCGGGACCGGATTGCGGCTGGCCGCGCGGGCGTTGGATTGGCTGCGCTGCCACGTCTCCCACTGCGAGTAGTCGGCAAACGGTTCGGCGGCGGCGTTGCCATCCAGTCCCAGCACGGTGGTGGCAACGCGATCCAGCAGATAACGATCGTGCGTCACCAGCACCAGCGCGCCGCGAAATTCCAGCAGGCTTTCCTCCAATACTTCCAGGGTTGGAATATCGAGATCGTTGGTGGGTTCGTCGAGCAGCAGCACGTCGGCGGGCTCCAGCATGAGCTTGGCGATCAGGATGCGCGCCCGCTCGCCGCCGGACAAGCGTCCCACCGGCTGATTGAGTTGTTCGCGGGTAAACAGGAAGCGCGCCGCCCAGGAGGCCACGTGAATCACGCGCTCCTGATAAACGACGGAATCGCCATCTGGGGCCAGCGCCCGGCGCAGGGTGATCTCCGGATCGAGCTCGCGATGCTGTTCGAAATACACCACCCGCAGCCACTCGGCGCGCCGGATATGACCGGCCTGCGGCACAATTTCTCCCAGCAGCAGACGCAGCAGGGTGGTCTTGCCACTGCCGTTGGGCCCGACCAGTCCCAGCCGCATGCCCGCGGTCATCGTGAAATCAAGACCACTAAAAAGAGCGCGTTCGCCGAATGCATACGAGACCTGATTCAGTTCAATCAGGCGCTTGGTTTGACGGCCGGTGGCGGAAAACTCAATATCGGCGTTGGCGGTGCGGCGCCGCATATTCAAGTCGGACAACTCGCCGATCAGTTCCTGCGCCTTGTCGATACGCGCTTTTGATTTGCCGGTTCTGGCTTTGGGTCCCCGGCGCAGCCATTCGATCTCCCGGTGTACGCGATTCTCCAAAGTCTCTTGCCGCTTGGCCTGCGCTTGCAGGAAGGCTTCTTTCTTCTCCAGGAAGGCGCTGTAGTTGCCTTTCACCCACAGCAGGCTGTCCGGATAGGCGCGATTGAGTTCGGCCATGCCGGTGGCGACGTTTTCCAGAAAATAGCGATCGTGGCTGATTACCACCGATGCCCATGATGCGTTCTGGAGCAAGGCTTCCAGCCACTCGATTCCGGCCGGATCCAGATGGTTGGTGGGCTCGTCGAGGAGCAGGATATCCGGCTCCTGAACCAGCGCCTCGGCGATGGCCAGGCGTTTTCGCCAGCCGCCGGAGAGCCGGTGGGCCTCGTAGTCGAAGTCTTCAAAGCCGGCGCGGCCCAGCGTTTCGGCGGTTCGTCCGGCGTGATCCGCCTGGGGCACGGCTGCCCGTTGCAGTGCGGCGGTAATGACGGAGCGAACGGTGTCGCCGGGCGCAAACGGCGATTCCTGGGCGACGTAACTCAGCTTGACGTGCTTGCGCACCACCACCTCTCCGCTGTCCGGAGTTACGCGGCCGGCAAGAATTCCGAGCAAGGTGGATTTGCCGGAGCCATTCGGACCGATTAGCCCGATGCGGTTGCCCTCCGACACGGTAAAACCGACGCTTTCAAACAGCGGAACGGCCCCGTAGGTTTTCGAGAGACCTTGGGCATTGAGGATGGGGGCCAAATTCTCAGTTTCCTGCTTTCCGCAAAGGGTGAGATCAGTTTACCGAAAAAATCTTCAACTCTCTCTTGACAGCACTGCTCAGAATATTGATTCTTGCATTCATCCAATATTAATATGGCGGGCCGCCAGGGGCGTCGCGCCGATCCCAGGAGAATCTGATGGACTTATCTCCGCGCCGCGGAAGGCGGCGCTATTTTGTGTTGTGTCTTCTGGTTGTTTTCTGTGCGTTGAGTGTGGCCGCGCAAACCACGGGTGGCCGAATTGTAGGGCAGGTCGTCGATTCCTCCGGCGCCGCGATCCCGGGTGCCGTGGTCACGATTACCCAGGAAGCCACCAATACCACGCACGCGGCGCATACCGACCATGCCGGAAATTATTCGTTGCTGGAAGTGCCGGTGGGCGACTATACGATCGAATTCGACGCCGCGGGCTTCCAGAGCGCGATTCTCCATCACGTCCGGTTGATCATCAATCAGGTGCTCACGGTGAATCAGACATTGGCCGTAGGTACGACCAAGGAGATTGTTGAGGTTTCGGCCGAGGCGGCCCTGGTGGACGTAACCAGCACCCAGCTGGGAGCGGTGGTGGACGATCGGGCGGTGGTTGAGCTTCCGCTGAATTCGCGCGACACCTACCAGTTCTTGCAGCTCCAGCCAGGGGTCCAATCGCAACTGGGAGGGAATGGCAACCTGTTCTATGGCAGCGACCGGCCCGGCGTGGTTTCGGTGAACGGCGGACGCGGGCGCTCGAACAATTACAGCGTGAATGGCGGAGACGGCAACGATCAGTTTGCCAACCTGCCGGCCATTCAGCCCAGCCCGGACAGCATCCAGGAATTTCGCGTGCTGACCAATACCTTCGATGCCGAGTTCGGCCGTAATTCCGGCGCTGTGGTGAACGTAATTACGAAATCCGGCAGCAACCGGTGGCACGGCAGTGGCTATGAGTTCTTTCGCAACACCGTGCTCGACGCGCGCAACTATTTCGAGTCCACAACGCCGCAGTTCAATCAGAACCAGTTTGGCAGCACCTTCGGCGGTCCCCTTAAGAAGGATGCGACCTTTTTCTTCCTTTCCTACGAAGGCCGCCGCATCCGTCAGGGCGTCTCCACCGGCCTGGTGACCGTGCCGACCGATGCCGAACGCAACGGCGATTTCAGTCAGATCGCGCCGTTTGACGGTTCGTTGAACAGTTCCTATCTGGCGTCGGTGTTGCAGAGTCGGCCCGGTTGTGCCGCGGCGGCGCCGAATCTGAACAACGCGACGAATACGGTCAGCAGCGGAACGAGCGTTCCCTGGAGTCAGATTTTTCCCAATAACGTGATTCCCAAGGCGTGCATGGACCAGACGGCGCTGGATCTGATGAATAGCTATGTGCCGACGGCCAACGACTCCCCCTCGCAGTACGCGGGCTCGCCGGTCAAAAGCGTGGACGGCGACCAGGTGACCGCCCGTCTCGACCACCGCTTGAGCAGTGCGCAAAGCCTGAGCGCGTATTTTTATTTCGACAATTCCACCACCTTCCAGCCGCTCTCGTTCTTCCAGGCGGCGGGCGCCAACGTTCCCGGCTTCGGTTCCTATCTTCCGGAGCGCGACCAGCAGTACAACATTTCGCATACCTGGGTTCTGAGCAATTCGGCGGTGAACGAGTTCCGCTTCAACTATTTCCGGGAGGGCGAGCGAGGCGAGAACGGGCAGGGCTTCATGAGCCCGCAAAGCACGGGGGCCATCCAGAGCTACTGCAAGACGGTGCCGGCGAGCCAGTGCTTCTCCGATCCCTCCAATCCGGCGCTGGGCATCACCAGCGGCTTGGACCCCGCGCATCAGGGATTGCCGTTTATCCAGTTGGCCGGCGGATTCACGATTGGAAACAACTTCGAGGCGCAGCTGCCGCAGGTGGGCAACAGCTTTCAATGGTCCGAGAGCTATGCGCGCACGGTGGGAACCCACAGCCTCAAGGTGGGCGCCGACATTCGACGTATGCGCTTCGACCAGATGCTGTATTACAACGTCAATGGCTATTACCAGTTCAATGGCGGCGCTAACAGCTTTTATTGCCAGTTCAATGGTAGTGGCACCAACTGCCCTTCCAACGAGAGCATCTTGCCCGATTATCTGATGGGCTTGCCCAGCAACTACTCGCAGGGCTCGGCGCAGGCCGAAGGGGTGCGGAGCAGCGCTTTCTACCTGTTTGCGCAGGACAGCTGGAAGATACGGCAGAACCTGACGTTCAATTACGGACTGCGCTGGGAACTGGATACGCCTCTGGCCGACATGCTGCATCATGTGCAGACCTTCCGGCCGGGAGAAGAAACTACGACCTACGGCTGCGATGCCGCCACCGATTCCTGTCCCGGGGGCTCCACCAATCCGCTGGGACTGGTCTTTCCCGGCGATCCGGGAGTGCCCAACGGATTGACGCAAACCTACTACAAAGCGTTTGCGCCGCGGCTGGGAATGGCGTGGAGTCCCAATGCCACCGAAGGTCCCATCGCGAAATTGACCGGTGGTCCCGGAAAGAGCAGCATTCGCGCCGGCTTTGGCATGTTCTATAACCCCATGGAGCAACTTGTGCTGGAGCAATTCGGCGCGGGTCCGCCGTTCGGCGGCGCCACCTCGATTAGCGAAGGACTCTTCAATACGCCCTTTGTCGGACAGGACGGCACCATTACGCCCAATCCCTTTACCGGCGTCCTGTCGCCGGCCAAGGGGCAAGCGATCGACTGGTCGCAGTTCCGTCCCATCCTCATGTACGGCGACTTCCAGCCCAAGATGCGTACGCAATATAGCGCGCAGTATAACTTCACCATCAATCGGGAGTTTGGGCGGAGTACGCTGCTGCAGCTCAGCTATGTGGGATCGCAGGGACATCGCCTGCTGGCGACGCACGATCTGAACTACGGCAGTGCCCAGACGTGTCTGCAGCTGAATGCCATTCTTGGTACGGGCAGTTGCGGTCCCTTAGGCGAAGACCAGGAATATACCATCCCGTCGGGAACCGTGATTCCCTCCGGCGGGCTGTACCTGCCGTACGGCCCGAATGGCCCGACCACTTTGCCCGCCGGATATACCGTAGGGCCGGCCGGCATCACCCTGGTGGGATTGCGCCGCTACTCGTCGCCCAATTGCAATCCCATGACCGGGCAGGGATGCCCGGCCGATGGCGTTCCGGTCTTCTCCAGCATCTTTGCGGAAGATACGGTCGGAAATTCAGCTTACAACTCGCTTCAGGCTTCGCTGGAGCGGCGCTTCTCGGGTGGTTTGCGCCTGCAGGCCGCCTACACCTTCAGCAAATCGATTGACGATTCCTCGAGCTTCGAGAACATTCTGAACCCGCTCAATTCCCGGGCGAACCGCGCGCTTTCGCTGTTCGATGCGCGGCAGCGTTTCGTCGTGAACTACGACTGGCAACTGCCGGTTCCGCACATGCCGGGCGTGCGCGGCAAAGTGTTCAACGGCTGGTCCGTCTCCGGCATAACTTCGGCGCAAAGCGGCTTTCCCATTGCCATCACCAGTTCCGCCGACATGGAACTGGAGGGGAGCGACGGATTCCAATATCCGGGAGAGCCCCAAATGACGGGCCCGTTCCGGATTTTGAACCCGCGCACGAGCGGCGGTTATTACTTCGACACCAGCGTATTTACCAATGCGACCCTGGGCACTTTCGGCAACGCTCCGCGAACCATCTGCTGCGGGCCGGGGATGCTGAATTTCGATATGGCGTTCTTGAAGAACACGGCGCTCTCGGAAAAAATAAACACCGAATTTCGCGTCGAGATATTCAATCTCTTCAACCACACGCAATTCTACAATCCCGATGGCAACATCAGCGATGGATCCGACTTTGGATTGATCAAACAGGCCCGCGACCCGCGCCTGGTGCAGGTGGCAATGAAGCTGTATTTCTAGAGGGGGCAAAGACAAGAGCAGGTTTCAAGGTTTCAAAGTGGGCAGGTGCGAAAGCCTCGCGTGGTTCTCAGAAAGTCAGGCGTGCTCTTAAAGCGGCGCTTTAATGTTTTCATGTATGGGGCGGGTCACACTAGGGGATAACCCGTCCCAAGCTTGCAACCTTGAAACTTTGAAACCTGTCTTTTTACCCTGGATATTTGCTGGCGATGTAGTTTTCCAGGTGCTGGATGGTTCCTTCCTGCTCGGAAATGATCCATTTGACCAGGTCGCCGATGGACACCAGGCCCACCACCTGGTCGTTTTCCATCACCGGCAGATGTCGGATGCGAAAGTCGGTCATGATGGTCATACAC
>Ga0326727_10009501_pt1 | contig 23892 bp, 11 predicted proteins | sample MB2enrmetagenome_FD_207643 | JGI IMG/M metagenome (GOLD analysis project Ga0326727, IMG submission 207643) | Lab enriched peat soil microbial communities from McLean, Ithaca, NY, United States - MB29MY | ecosystem: Environmental > Terrestrial > Soil > Wetlands > Peat | place: USA: New York... | reverse complement strand
AAACTGCCATCATCCGGGGGCGGCCAGACGTTCTTTTCGTTATCCGGGAGGAAGCGCTGCACGGACTCGTAGCATGGATATGACGCAACGCCAAACTCACCATAGACGACCGAATTCATCTGGAATGCATGATCCATGGGGCCTCCACCCCAATAGACAGCATAATCATGAGAACTCCCGCCGCGCCCTTCGCCTCGATGGAAATCCCTTGTGCCATCGAGTTCGATATTCAACCGGCCCATCATGTCAATAGCCGGGCCGAACGGGTTATTCGATTCATTTCCCCCGGTGTAGATAGCCAGGGAGGGATGATTGCGCAAGCGCAAGGTCCCCTGGCGCACCGTTTCTTCGAGCAGATCCAGCGGTTGCCTGTTATGGGAATTCCAGGCCGTTGGCCATTCCTGCATCACCATGATTCCCTTTCGATCGCATAGGTCGTAAAAATCGTCGGTTTCCACCATCCCGCTGCCCCATGCGCGGAGCATCTGGATATGCTGGCTGGCGGCCAGCGAGAGGAAGCGGTCATAGCGCGCCCGGGAGAAATCCATCATGGCATCGTCCGTACACCAACCGGCTCCTTTCACGAACATAGGCCGGCCATTGATTACAAAGGTCCAGTCAAGCAAATAGGGGCTGGGCATCCCGTTGACAGGCGCCATCTCGACCGTGCGAATGCCGAAGGTGATATCGCGGACATCGGGCTTTCCGCCGCCATTGGGGACAAAGGCCAGGTGCAATTTGTATAAGTTCGGTTCACCCATGTCCACCGGCCACCACAATTTCGGGTCCGGCACATTGAATCGATAATGGAGCTTCTTTGAGCCCACGTTCGACTTAACATCCTGTTCAAAGCTAAACGTTTTGCCCTTGAAGTTATCCGGACTGATTACGCCGATCAGTTTTCCCGCCCAGCCACTTTCAGACCCGGTGATTGTCGAGACGAGGTCCACCGCCCCGGCTTTGGCATTCTTTGAGGCGACAAATGGCGACAGCATCTTCACCGCGGGCTCGCCGCGAATACTCACGGAGCGCCAGATACCCAACGGAGGAAACATCGAGTAATGCCATCCATAACTATTGTTAAAGACGACGGTCGTCTCCCATCGTGTGGTTGCCGGCTCGAGTTTGACAACCAATGTGTTCTCGTCCTTCAGGAGCTCCTTTACAGGATAGCTGAAGCTCGTGAACATCCCTTCGTGTTTGCCCAAATTCACGCCATTGAGGTAAATGGTACAGCGATTGCAAATCCCGTCAAATACGAGCGTTTGGTCCTCGCCCTGGGGCGGCCGCGGAAATGTTTTCTTGTAGTAGTACGTCTTGAAAGACCAGTCCTTGGTGGTAAGTTGATTTCGCCCCAAGTAAGGAAAGGGGATGACGCCGGCTTTGTACAACGCCGTATGAACGCTGCCCGGCACCGGCGCCTCCATGGGGTTATCCCACGGACCCATCAACCACTCCTCCGCGACATCCCCTTCGAGCGTCTTTATTTGCCATTCACCGTCCAATGAATAGACGGGGGCCGCAGCCGGCATTTCGAGGGACCCTTTACACAGGGAAATCGTCTGGGCCGGCGAGTCCAATGGCGCCGGACCCGCGTTGAAACCCACCCGGTCCGTCTTGCTCATGGAAGGTCCGAAGAATCCCAGTTTCATGGGATTATGGTTTGCAGAAGCGTCGGCGAATTCCCGAGCACCCGGCGCGATATCGAAATTCCAAAGCCCGATTGTTTGAGCATCCGCAACAAAAGGCGTGGTGGGTTTTCCAACGATTGGACGAATGCAATGTGAAATGCGGACGTCGTCTATCGCGCCGTCGCAGCCGAGACTGGAGGAGTTGGAAATCAACTGTCCCACGAAGAGCGAGCCGGAAACCACCACTCCGCCCGGGTTCTTCGATATGGGCATCTTGCGTTCCTCAGCGCCGTCAACAAAAAGCGCGACATTATGATCGTCCAGCGTCATCGCGACATAATGCCACTGCCCGTCGACGATATTCGTGGTTCCGCTGATAATACTGGGTTTAATGCCAGGAAGATAGGCGCCGAGTTCTCCCGAGTTAATATTGGTGTATATCTCCCAGTGAGAGGCGGATTCCTTGGGTTCGTTGGAGAGGAGTATATTGTAATCACCGCGGCTGTCGAGCTTGCACCATAGCTCGACCGTTAGCGGGGTTGTCTTGTAAATTGCCAGATTTTTTTCGGCATGCACAAATGGGCAGCCGCCATACCTCCCGGAGGCATTAAGCGCGCCGCCAAACCTGCCTTTCGTGACATAATCGGTTAATGGATTTCCGATCGCGGCGCCCGCGGATATACCACTCAGGACAATAAGAAGTGCAGCGGCAGTGACTGGCTTTAATGTATTCTCCTTCATACTTGATTCAATTGGTTGCATTTTCACAGCTCCATACATTTAATGCGACCAGGAGCCGTTCATAGCGCGCCTGACGCACCGCGTAGGTGGCCGCATGCTTCTCCACGGGCGAAATGCCTTTGCATGTCTGAATCCACGCATCCGCGGCGCAAACAAGATCCGGAACGAGGCCCACCCCATAAGCCGCAAGAAGCGCTGCCCCCAGGGGTGCGCCTTCATCTCGTGTGACGGGCACGATCTTCACGCCAAGCACATCCGCTTTGATTTGATTCCATAATGTGCTTCCAGCTCCTCCGCCCGTGCGCCTGACCTCACGGAACGCGAGGCTCGGCCGGAGTTCTTGTAACACTTTCTTGTAAAAACCGTATTCAAGCGCCACGGCTTCGAGCACAGCCCGGTAGAGGTGACCCAACCCATGCTGCAAGGCGAGTCCGGCCCATGCGCCGCGCAGGCGCGGCCAACTGGGCGAAACTCTTCCGGCAAGGTGCGGAATAAACAGGGGCAGGCTTTCGACTAGCGGAACCTTCGCCGCCAGGCGTTCGAATTCCTTGAAAGATAACTTCGAGGACACGCCGTCTCCTGCCGCGGCGATGATTCCGCGAAACCACTCCACGTTCATGCCACCGCCGTTGATATAGGCATAAGGATGCCAGAGGCCAGGTGTCGCCGAACTGCCACAGCTTAATACCTGGCGCTTGCGATCCGGCAGGAACTTCTCTGTAGTGGCTGCGAATACGGACGCCGTGCCCGCCACATCAACGCATACGCCTTCACGCGTTGCCCCGCAGGCAAGGAACGAAGCTGCAGTATCTCCGCAACCCGCCACCACCGGCACTCCGGCGTGGAGCCCGCACCGCCTGGCCATCGCGGCACAAAGCGAGCCCATGATCGCATGCGGCTCCACAATGCGCGGCAGTTTTTCCGGCGACACTCCAAACCGGCGGCACAATTCCTCGTCCCAGCATCCACGCCGGTTATCTGCGAAACCGCTAAAGTGCAGGTACGTTCTGTCTATAAACGCCGCATCGCCGTCGAGGCCGCAGAACCGCATCGCGGCATACCCACCCGGCTGCACAAACGCATGGATGGACCGGTAAATCCTGGGATACTCCTTTTTCCATCTCAATATCTTCGGGCCATGATTAAAGCTGGGCGGTCCTCCAGTTTTGCTAATTATTTCCTCATTCGCCGCCTTCATCTTCCCGATGTATGGCTCACAGCGGGTATCCAACCACGAATCATAGGGTGTTATCGCCCGGCCATCCCGACCAACGCCGATGATACCGGCCATCTGGCCATCGATGCCGATTGCCGCGACCGCGTCGACCGGCACCCCGGCCGACCGCACGCATTGGCGAATTGTCTTACAAACTGCAGCCACCTGCCGTTCTGGATTCTCCTCTACGATGCCGGGGCCCGGCTGATACAAGAAAGACTTCCGTGCCGCAGTGGCCAGACAGAGACCGCTTGCATCGAAGAGCGCCGCCTTGGTGCTTTGCGTCCCGATATCCACCCCGATAACGTATTGGCTGGGCATCAGTCAGTTTTCTGCGGTCAGAACTATCTTCAATCCTTCCAAACCCATCGCCACGTCGTACGCTTCCTTCAATTGGGTGAACGGAAACCTGTGAGAGATAACCGGCCGCACATCTACCCGGCGGGAGGCGATCAGGGCGACTGCGGCACGGTAATCGACCGCGGCGCCACCGGTGGTGCCGGTGACATAGAGATTCCGGTAATGGATCGCATTGCCATCCAACGTAACACTTACGTCGCCTCGCAACCCGGCAAACAGGCAGAGCCGTCCAAACGGGGCCAACAGCCCCAACGCCTCCTGGGCCAATTCACGCACCGGCACTGCTATGATCGCCACATCTGCGCCTTGATCGCCCCGGAGGACGCTCAATCGCTGCGCCACGGATTCGACGCTGTTATCGATTACCTCATCAGCGCCCAGTTCCAGGGCTTTGGCGAGCCGTTTTGGATTCCTGTCGATCATGACGATTGTCGATGCACCGATGGCGCGCGCCATCAAAAGGTGGAGCATGCCCATTGGTCCGGCGCCATAGATCAAGACAGTCTCCCCCGGAGCCACGCTCACAACTTTCTGAGCATTCAATACGCAAGAGACTGGCTCTGCCAGAGATGCCTCATCCCACGGCACATTCGCCGGCAACTCAACCACGTTTCCCTGGGCAATCGCCTCTCCCGGGATGCGAACGTAAGGCGCCTGGGCGCCGTCGGTGTTAATACCAAATGCAGAGAAATCGGGACATAAATTAGCCATCCCGCGAATACAGGCCCGGCAACGGCCGCATCCCCAGTTCGGCGCGGCGCCAACACGCATCCCCGGAGCAAGGCCATGGACACGATCGCCGCACTTTTCGATGACCCCGACAAATTCATGCCCGAGAACTATCCGCTGACCTGGCGCCAATTTATTGTGCCCGCACCTGGCTATCTTGACATCCGTCGCGCAAATTGACGCGGCTTGGACGCGCAACAGCACGTCGTCGGGGCCGATCTCCGGAATCGGAGTATCTGTAATGCAAAAGCCCTCACCTTCGGTGTATGCGGCACTAATCATAAATCCCCTTCTCCCTTTGCGCGGGAGAACGTCACCACACCACCCGTGCGAATGGATTCGTTGCCGGCGTTCACTACTTCCACAGCGCGCAGCCCATCGACTCCATTGACTCGCGGAACACGATCTTCAAGGATGCACCGCACAAAATCCTCGTCTTCCAACCGGTATGCGTCCAGGAACAGGTCGGTCCAACTCTTGACAACAGGGGCGACGATCCCGTTCGGCGTGCAAGACACGACCGTCGTGTCATTTAGTCGTCCAATAAAGATGATCCCCTCGGTACCGAGGATTTCCACTCGCGCGTCATAGCCGTATCGTACCCCTTGAGCCCCTGCGATGATGCCCTGTACGCCCGATTCGAACGAGGCGCAGAGACATACGTTATCGTAGAAATCCGGAAACTCCTCGCGCACATTAGGGCACCGGTAATTTGCACCCAGCGCATACACGGTTTTGAACTCACTGCCGGTGAACCAGCGCAAAGTATCGATATCGTGGCTGTTCACCTCCGCGAGGGGACCATTGCTCTTCTTCAAGTCATACATCCAGGGTTGGGGGATGCTGGGACCATGCGTCAATGATTTAACCTGCACAACCTGCCCGATTATGCCGGCATCCACCTGCTCCTTCGCCCGCACAAAACTCCGGTCGTAACGGCGCATAAAACCGATTTGTAATTTGACCTTGTTTTGACTGGCAGCCGCAATCATGTCCGTACAATCCACGGCGTTCATCGCCATCGGTTTCTCGCAGAAAATGTGCTTCCCTGCTTCGGCTGCGGTGACAGCGATATTTCGATGAAAAGGTGTGGGGGTCGCGACCACGACGGCATCGATCTTCGGATCATCGAGGAGGGCCTGAATATCTGGGTAAGAACTAACATCGCCGAGTACTTGGACAGCTTTTTCCCTCATCTCCAAAGAAGGATCAGCGATTGCAACCAGCCGGGCGTCGCTTACGCCGGCCGCAAAATTCCGGCCATGGATCAGTCCCGCCCGTCCGCACCCAATCAGCCCAATCCCTACCTCACGTTTATTCATAGCAAATTTTTATATTGATTCATTTTCTTTCATTTAGATTTTTCCAGACCATTCCACAACGTTTATTTTTGCATTTGAAATTTTACGAGCGAGCGAGGAAGTTAGCACCCGGTACTGGCGCTATGCATCGGATAAAAATCCGCCGGATCCATTGAGAAAAACAAATGACCGAGATCGCCAAGCCCGACGACCGCGATGGAATGTATGCCGAAGAACGACGAATAAAGATTCTCGAACTTCTGGCGGAGGACAAAAAGGTAACCGTTCACAAACTGGCTCACCTTTTGAACGTGACCGGGGCAACCATCCGCTCCGATCTGCGAACCCTTGAAAAAGCAAGTGCTTTGACGCGCACCCATGGCGGCGCCATCCTCGCGACCAAAACCCGCTTCGAGCTGGACATGCAGCAGCGGAAAGTAAAATTCCTGTTGGAAAAACAGAAAATCGCCCAGGCGGCGCTGGCATGCATTGAAGATGGCGACACCTTGGTGCTCGATACTGGCACGACGACCATGGAACTTGCCCGCCTCCTGAATCAGCGGCATCGCCTCACCGTCGCAACCAATGACATCCTTATCGCCCGTGTGTTGGAAAAGGCCGGTTCCGTGGAGATCGTTTTGTTGGGGGGCATCGTCCGGAAGGGTTTTCATTGCACGACAAACTTCAGCATTAATCACAACGTCCCCGCACTGACCGTTGACAAGGCATTTATGGGGACCAATAGCTATTCCCTCCTCCATGGTGCGACGACGCCAGACATCCAACAGGCCGAGGCGAAGAAAGACATGATGACCATGTGCTCGAAAATATTTCTTTTGTGCGACTCGAGCAAACTCGGGAAGGTGTCATTTGCCCAATTCGCAGGCCCAGCGGATATTCAAACATTGATTACCGACCGGATAGATCAGGCCGACTGTCGGAAGCTTCAAAAGAGTGGCGTTGAAGTAATTATTGCCGGGCAGAAATAAAAGAGCTTTGGCGACGTTGCAAAAAAGCGCCGCCGTGGCCCCCCCCCCAGAGGACCACGGACGGCTTGAGCTCCTTCCCGAAGCTCTATCTTTTTCCAGCCTCCCATCGGCTTCTTCCGGAAAATCAAAGTCATCGATCAGCGAATTCGACGGCGCATCTTTTGCAGCCCCATGAGTAAGCCAAGTCCCGCAATCATCATCCCCCATGCGCCGGGTTCCGGGATGGCGGTTAGCTGCAGCACGACATCGTTGCCACTGGCCAGCGCTCCGCCGGTTGGGCTCGACGCGTAATCGATCGTGAATTGAAAACCGGACGGCGTGGTGATCGTGGATCCCTCAGCCAGCCCCGCAAAGATATTGCCGCCCGTACCGGTGCCACCAGCGCCGCCGTTAATTATGACATAGTAAGCGGTGCCAACAAGGGCGGGATTATTCATGAACGATCCAATCGTCAGCTGCAATTGGGCCCCGTTAAGTGAAACGCTACCGGTGTTCACGGCGAGTTCATCGGTGGAGGTTCCACTGGTCAGGCCCATGCGTATGGCGAAATTGGTCGAACCCGACAAGGTGATCGGCCCGGCGGCGGTCAAGACGCCTTGCGCCGTCGTGGTATTCGCCGCAGTCAAGCCGGGCGCGATGGTGCCGCCATTGGCAACGATCGGATCCATCGAGCCGGTGCCGCGCAGCACGGCGTTGCTGCCGGTAAGGGTGGTGGTGGCCGTGTTATTGAGGTAACCATCCACTTCCAAAGTCGCGCCGGCGGCCACTGCGACAGTCGGAGTGCCGGAGAGCGAGCCGCTGACGATCAAGGTACCTCCATTAACGATCGTCGCGCCGGTGTAACCGCTGCTCCCATTCAAGGTGAGCACCCCGTTGCCGCTCAACTGCAACGCCCCTGAACCACTTACTCCATTGGTCACCGCCAGGGCGGTACCGGAGCCGCCGTTATTGTTCACGGTGACCGTCCCGGTTCCCGAAGTCAGATTGAGGCTCGCAATGGTCTGCGTGACGGGACTGAATGTTGCCGAGCCGAAGGTCATCGTGCTGGTTGTTGCAGTCGTCGCGTCGGCACTTATGTAAATGTGGGTGCCATCGAGAACCTCCATTACATAGGCGCCCGCTGGAATGCCCGGTCCGCTGATCGGCTCGCCAACCACCAACTGGGATGTGTTTCCGCCGTTTGCCGTAAGGTACTGTTGCGGGTTGCCGCTGGATAATGTGGTCCATGAGGAGGTGGTCCCCGTCGCATTGGGCCGGCCATTTACTTCAAAGCCGGTATTGGCAGCCAGTGTGATCACGGAATTCGAGGGAATCACACTCGGCAATGCCGCCCCCGTTCCGGTGCCCACCAGGCTGTAGTCAGCCGAAAGCGTCCCACCCATGACACTGGTTGTCCCCGTGTAAGTGCTCACATTACCCAGTGACAATGTCCCGGCCCCGGTCTTCGTCAGAGTAGTGGAGGTTACCCCTGCCGCATTGGCGAACGGAATCATGGTGGAGCCTGGATTCCCATTCGTATTGATCGTGCCGCCATTGCTCCCAATCGTGACGATCAGCGGAGCAAGCCCAAACCCTGTAATATCGGTAAGCCGCCCGCCGAAAGATGAGTTCTGCAAGGTCCCGCCATTGAGCGCCAGCGTGAAATCCGTTGACGAACCATAGTTTCCGATCTGTCCCGTGATCAAAACACCACCATTGAGATTGATGGCGTTGCCGGTTCCGCCACCGGTGTGGTACAGGCCGCTTGGCGCCGAAATCGTTCCGCTGGTCAGTGTCAGGACGCCTGTGTGATTCCATCCAACGTTGATTTCGGTCCCGTTTATCGTTCCGCCGTTAACATTCAGATATGCCGGGCCGTTGCTTTCTCCAAGAGTCAAAGCCCCATTATTCCCAATCGTCAATGTCCCGCCGGCGGTCACGTTGATCGTTCCATTCGCGGCCGACGCCCCCGATGCTGCGTCAGCAACTTTCAGGCTGGTTGTCACCGTTCCACCCGCAATATTAAGCGTCCCGGTGGTGGTCGCGTTGTTACCCACAAGCAGGCTGCCCAGGTTTGAAGTGCCGGTGACAGTCAGCGATCCATTGAGCACATACAATGCGGCCGAATTGATAGAATCGCTTCCGCTGAACGTCAGATTGCCCGTACCCAGCTTGTCGAGATTGAAGCCGGAGATGCTGAAATTGGGCGCATAGGTCAGCGATCCGCCCGCGTCGGTTGTATCGATCCCGAGCGTGGCGCCCGACGCGAACGTTACCGGTGCTCCCTGGCCGCCGGTGCCGCTGAGCAACGCACCGAGGCTGCCGTTGCCCGAAGCAGCATTGGTAAACTCGCCCGCTCCGCCCGCATTCACCACCAATATCCCAAGGCTGCCGGTTGAAATGGTGCCTATCGCCGGCATGGCATTCGTCTGCCCGAATTGCAGCGTACCCGCATTGATCGTGGTGCCGCCACTGTAATTATTGCTGCCCATGAGGATCGCCGTGCCGGTTGTCGTCTTGCTGACTCCCGCCGATCCCGTCAGCGAAGCGTTCAACGCTTCCATGCCGCTTTCGATATCGAAGTTCCCCGACGCCTGCGTGGCTGTTCCATCCTGCAGTGTGCCACCCCGCAGTGAAATGGCATTCGAAATGGTGCCGCCTCCCAGATCCAACGCGCCGCCATTAAGCGTGGCGGTGCCGGTCCCGATCGTGCCCGCCCCGGTTATCCCCAGCGTTCCGCTGTTGACCGTCGTGCCGCCGGCGTACCCATTGCTGCCGGTGAGAATCTCCGTGCCAGCACCGGATATCACCAAAGCGATGTTGTTGTTGGGTGTGGGATCCCCGGGATTAAGCAAGCCGATACTGCCCGCGTAGCTGTAGGACTGCCCGGCGGCGGGGTTAATAGTCAGCGTAGGGGTGACTCCTGTGTCATTGTAGATATTGGCGCCGGCGCTACCGGTCAGACCAGCCACGGTCAGGAAGCTGATGCGCGGAATCAGATTGCCCGAGAGCAATTGCAATACCGTAGTGGTTGGCAGCACGTTGTTAATGTTCTGCAGAAACAGGTTGCCATTATACCAGGCACTCCCAACACTAAGTTGCAACGTCGTAGTGCCGGTATAGGTGAAGATGCTGGGAAGATTTCCCATTCTATAGTAACCGGTGCTCTCCCCAAGCAGAGTCACATTTCCGGTGCCGCTGATCGGGAGGAGATCGAGAAAACCCGTGTTCGAATACATGGTAAGCTGGGCGCCATTATTGAGCACAAAGCCGCTCGTTGCCGAATAAGGCAGGCTATTGTTGCCGAGCTGCAGCGTGCCGCCCGCAACCGTCGTAACACCCGTATAGCTGTTGCTCCCTGTGAGTATCAGGGTCCCGGACCCGCTCTTTGTCAGGGCAACTGTGCCCGACCCGTTCTGGATGACGCCGGCATAAGTGCCGGAATTGGGGCTGTTGGTGGTCAGTGTGATGCTCGTGTTTGAGCTGGTGGTGATGACTCCCCCAGCGCCGCTGAGCAGGCCCACCGTTGGACTGTACCCGTCCAAATCCAGTGTGCCGCCGTTGACCGTGAGGTTCCCGCTGGAGGAGCCAAGCTCATAGGCGTTATGAATCTGAAGCGAGCCGCTGTTGATTATCGTGCCGCCGGTGTAGGAGTTGGAACTCGATAAGATTTCCTCGCCGTTACCAGACATTGCCACGCTCCCTGATCCGCTGATGGCCAGGGTATTGGTCAGGGTGCCAACGTTCTCGAATACCAGGGAGCCATTGTCGATTAAGCCGCTCGTGGCCATGGTGGTCACATCGTCGCCACCTGTGTTATCACCGAGGTAGAGAGCGCCCGAGGTTATAGTCGTCGGACCGGTATAAACCTGAGGGCCGGTTAAGATCAGCGTGCCATTGCCGGAGCTGGACAATACGGTCAGGCCGCCGGTGTTCGACGCCGCCAACTGGCTGTAGAACTCGATACCCTGGTTGCCCGTATCGATCGAGACCGCGCTGCCGCTGCTCACGATCTGGTTGGAATAATCGGTACTATTGCCGATATACTGGAGTGTGCCGCCGCCGAAGGTGATCTGCGTATTCGTGCTCAACGCCGCGGCAGTAGAGAGCGCCAGTACGCCGCCATTGATCAGGGTACTCCCGGTGTAGCTATTGATGCCTCCGAGCGTCAGCGTGCCGGTGCCGCTCTTGGTCAGGCCAACCGTGCCTGCTCCATTCTGGATTGTTCCGTTAAAGACGCCGCCACCACCTCCGTTGACGGTGAGAGTCAGGTTTGCGTTCGAGCTGGTGGTGATCACGCCTGCTCCAGCGCCGCTGAGCCCCGGCACGGTGAGGTTAATCCCGTTCAAATCGAAAACTCCACCAGTGACCGCCAGGGGTCCGGTGCCCAGCGAATGGGCGTTTACAAGCTGCGCCGTACCGCTGCTGATCACAGTGCCGCCGCTGTAACTGTTGCTGCCGCTCAAGGGCACCACGGTGTTCGAGACATATTGCAAAGCGCCGGGGCCGCTGATCCCGTTGGTCACCGTCAAGCCCACTCCGGAGCCGCCGTTGGTGTTCAAGGTAATCGTCCCGGTTCCCGCAGTCAGGATAATCGAACTCACGGTCTGGTTCACCGAATTGAAGGCCGCCGAGCCAAAGGTCATCGAAGCGGTCGTCGCGCTTGTAGCATATGTATTAATGAAAATCTCGACGTTATTCACAATCTCAGATACATAGGCGCCTGCGGGAATATCCACGCCGCTGATAGGCTGGCCAACAGCCATTTGGGAGGTGGTTGACCCGTTCGCCGCTACAAGTTCCTGGCTGTTGGCAATGGTTGTCCATGACGACGTGGTACCTGTCGCGTTGGGCCGGCCATTCACCTCGAAATCCGCCCCATTAGCCAGTGTGATCACCGAGCTCGCGGGAAGCACACTCGGCAATGCCGCGCCCGTTCCAGTGGCAATCAGGCTGTAGTCAGCCGAAAGCGTTCCCCCTATGACATTGGTTGTCCCGGAGTAAGTGCTCACGTTACCCATCGAAAAAGTGCCGGCTCCAGACTTGGTCAGCGTAGTTGCCGTCACACCAGAAGCATTTGTGAAGGGCTGCACCGAAACGGCATTAAATCCGTTGGTATTGATCGTCCCGCCATTGCTGCCCAGCGTCACAATGAGCGGAGCGGTAACGCTGTTTCCAAAATTATCCAGAAGTCGCGTGTAGGTTGAGGGCTCCAGCGTGCCCCCGTTGAACGCCAATGTGTAATCGGTCGTCGAAGCAAAATTTGAGACTCCAACCGTAATGAGAACACCGCCATTGAGATCGATGGCGCTGCCCGATCCGGGGCCGGAGTGGTACATGCCGCCTGGCATGTAAATCGTCCCGCTGGTCAATGTTACAATGCCAGTGTGATTCCAGCCAACGTTCATCTTGGTCCCGTTTATCGTGCCGCCATTGACGTTCAGGTATGATGGACCGTTGCTCGCGCCAATATCCAAATCATACCCATTCCCGATCGTCAATGTCCCCCCGCCGGTCACATTGAGGGTCCCATTCGCAACCGACAAGCCCGAGCCGTTGTCACCAACATTCGTGCTCGTGGTTAACGTGCCGCCCGTAATGTTCAGCGTGCCGGTCGTAGCCGCGTTGTTCCCCACCAGGACGCTTCCCGCGTTCGTGATACCGGTAATGGTCAGTGACCCATTGAGCACATACACCGGGTTGGACGTGATCGCATTGCTCCCGCTCAGGGTCAGGTTGCCGGTCCCGATTTTGTCGAGAGTATAACCGGAGACGTTGAAATTAGGCGAATAGGTAAACGACCCTCCCGCGTTGCTCGTATCGATCGCAAGGGCGCCTCCCGAGGTGAAGGTTATCGGCGCTCCCTGCCCGCCCGTGCCGCTCAGCACCGCCCCGAGGCTCCCATTCCCCGTTGCCGCATTGGTGAACTCACCCGCTCCCCCCACATTCACTGCCAATGTCCCAAGGCTTCCGGTGGAAACGGTGCCCGTAGCCGGCATCGCAGTGGTCTGTTCGAATTCAAGGATTCCCGCGCTAATCGTGGTGCCGCCGCTGTAACTATTGTTGCCGGAGAGGATGGCCGTGCCCGCCGTGGTCTTGCTGACGCCCGCCGAACCGGTGAGCGAAGCGGTCAATGCTTCCTGGCCGCTTTCGATGTCGAAATTGCCCGACGCTTGTGTGGCCGTCCCATCCTGCAGAGTGCCGCCCTTCAGCGAAATGGTATTCGTAAGTGTGCCGCCTCCGAGGTCCAGGAAACCGCCGGAGATCGTGACCGTGCTGCTACCGAGCGTCCCCGCTCCGGAAATGCCCAGCGTGCCGCTGTTGACCGTCGTACCGCCATTATAGGCGTTGCTGCCGGTGAGAATCTGCGCGCCGGTTCCCGATATCACCAAGGCTATGTTGTTGTCTGCTCCGGAATCCCCGGGATTAAGCAAGCCAATGTTGCCTGGGTAAGTGTAGGACTGGCCGGTGGCGGGATCGATAGCCAGTGTAGTGGTCCCCCCGTTATCATGGTAGATATCGGTGCCGGCGCTCCCGGTCAGGCCGGCGATGGTTGCCGTAGCGGTGCGCGCATACAAATTGCCCGACAGTATTTGCAATACCGAATTGGCCGTCAGCAGGTTGCTGCCTCCCTGAAGGAACAGCCCGCCATTGTACCATTGGGTCCTGGTGGCAAAATTCAACGTTATAGTGCCCGAAATGGTAATGGAATCGGCAATAACCCCCAATCGATAGTACCCACCGGCCTCTCCAAGAAGCGTCACGTTCCCGGTCCCGCTGATGTAGGGAAGGTCGAGATTGCCGTTCTCGTACATGGCAAGCTGGGCGCCATTGTTGAGCACGACGTTGGTGGTTGACCACGAAGCGAAGGCGTTATTGGCGATCTGCAGCGTTCCGCCGTTGACCGTTGTAGTCCCCGTATAGGTGTTGTTCCCTGTCAGGATCTCCGTCCCGGTTCCGCTCTTCGTCAGCGCAATCGCTCCCGATCCGTTCTGGATGATGCCCCCGTAAGTCCCGGAATTCGGGCTGTTGACGGTAAGCGTGATACTCCCGTTCGAACTGGTGGTGATAACTCCCCCACTGCTCCCGGTGAGCAGCCCAACCGTCTCTCCATAGCCGTTTAAGTCCAGTGTCCCGCCATTGACCGCAAGGTTCCCCGTTGAAGAGCCCAGTGCATAGGCGTTTTGAATCTGCAGCGTGCCACTGCTGATCGTTGTGCCACCACTGTAACTATTGCTCCCGGCGAGGATGGCTATACCGGTTGATGCCGGCTTGTTAAGCCCTGCCGAACCTGTGAGCGACGCGGTCGCCGCTTCTTTGCCGCTCTCAATATCGAAATTGCCCGAGGCCTGGCTGACAACGCCGTTTTGCACTGTACCGCCCTGGAGCGATAGACCGTTGGTGACGGTTGCGCCCCCCAGATCCAACACACCACCGGAGACGGTGGCAGTGCTGCTCCCGAGCGTGCCCGCTCCTGTAATCGCAAGTGTGCCGCCGGTGACCGTCGTGCCGCCCGAGTAACTGTTGCTGCCGGTGAGAATTTCCTCCCCGGAACCGGATATCGTCAGGGAAATGCCAGTAGTGCTGCTGGCATAGCCGGGATCGGAACCAATCGTGCCCGCAAAGCTGTAAGTCTGGCCGGGAGACGTATTAACCGTGAACTTCTGCCCGGTTTGGTCAGTGAAAATGCCTGTGCCGGCGCTACCACTGAGCCCGGCCACAGTCTCACCGGATATATTGTTGCCGCGCATGTAGACCTTGCCTGTCAGCAACTGCAATACCGTGGTGTGTGGCAGCAGGTTGTCTGCCGACAGCCAAAGGGTGCCTTGGTACCATTGACCTCCAGCACTCATTTGAACAGTCGTCGTTCCGGTATAGGAACTGCCCGCCTGAAATTGGTAATACCCGTTGCCCTGCCCCAATAACGTCAGATTCCCGGTGCCGCTGATCGCCGGATTCGACAGATTGTTATAATTGCGGTCAAAGACCAGGCTTCCGCCATTAAGCACGAAGTTGCTCGCCCCCATCTGGTTTATATCGTTAACGCCGATCTGCAGCGTGCCCGCGTTTATCATCGTGGCGCCTGTAAGAGTGTTGTTCCCCGTCAGAACAAGGGTCCCCGTCCCGCTTTTAATCATCCCGTTCGTCCCGCCAACCGTCGCTGCAATCGTCACCAATCCCGTGCCCATGTTGTTGACGGTGATCGTCGGCGACCCCGTGGACGTCGCCAGTGTGAGGGTGCTGGTGGTAATCGAACCGGCGGTGATGGTCCAACCTCCGCCCGAGGAAGGATTGGTATTGCCGAAGATCAGATTGCCGATCATCTGGTTTCCATCCAGCGTCACCGTGGACCCCGCCGCCGGCACGCTGAGCGTGCTAAAATCCGCCGTATTGTCCGTCCCACTCGCGACGGATGCCGGACTCCAGTTCCCGCCCGCATTCCAGCTATTGGTGCCGGAGGCTTGTTGCCACGTCCAGGTGGCGGCTGACGCACCGAGCCCGCACGTGAGCAACGAAGCAATTTGAAGCAAAGCGAAGAGCCCGAACGACCAGTTCTTAATCCGGCGCCGTTTTGAAGCAGGGATAGCGACTTCGGAAAAACAAGACGGTTTTCCCGATGGATAAACAGTATATGTACGCATGACGCCGGGAGGGATGGGGGGGCTGTTCTGCTACGGTGTTTTCAAACTGAAAATCGAAATAAAAATTTAATGGCCAGCCGCAAACACATTCCCGAATACGCTCCCGCTACGATAGCTCGTGGACAGACCCTTTCCATGGTCCCAATATCCTAAAAAAAAGGAACATGGAGTCAATAAAAACTTTCATTTCTTTTGTTTTGCTTTTGTTCGGTTTCGTTATTGATGCGCAACATGCTCATTTATAGCGCATTACGTTGCATATATTGAGAAGGGAGAAAGGACGGAGTGCGAGGTAGACCAATGATGGCCCAACCCCCCACTCTACATCAAACTGGACAGGCGGTTTTCCCACATCCGGCGGCCTTCCGAGTTCCTTTGTGGGGCCGTGTTCATTCAAACCAGCCTTGTCAGCGTCTGGTACAATTCGTGGGCTCGGGCTGAGGTTTTGCCGAGGCTTCCGATGTCACATCTTCGATCTGCCGGTTGAGGATGTGACGGGCGCCGCGCCCGCCGCGGGAACGGCACCGAACGGTCGCGGTCCACCGGAGCCAGGCTGCTTGATCTCCGCGGCCAGCCAGTCGATGCCTTTGATGTAATTCGAGAGCGTGACTTCCGCGTCGCCTCCCTTTTCCGCGATGAGTCCCACCGCCCCCCGCCAGCCGCTCTCCTGAATGACGCGCATCATCTCCAGTTCTTCGTTTCCCTCGCTCGGATAAATGATGCCCTTTGACGGCCCCATCCCGGTAATGTTCACCGCGACGACGTGGGACTGGATCCGCTTCCACAGCGCCGGGAATGCGATGGTGTCGTCGTGATCGCCATCGTGCGCGTGACTGAAGTTGTAAACCATCCCGATATCCGCCACGCCCATCTCTTTGAGGCGCGCCAGGACGGCCAGCTCGTTATCCTCGTTGCCGCCCCATGCGTTGTGGTTGTAAATCTCAACCGGGCAGCCATATGGCTTTGCCAATTCCGCCAGCGCCTTGAAGGCTCCCGCCATTTGCTCGATCCGCTGCTTTTGCTCGTCCGGACTGTGCGTGAATGCTCCCCCCCACATGACCCAGAGCTGCGGACGCTCATTGTGGCGCTTGCACGCTTCCAGGATTTGCCGGGCAGCAGGATCGTTGGAATTGCTCGGGAACCACCAGGCGAGAAGCTTGATGTGGTGTTTTTGCAACGCTTCGATTTCCGCGTCGAACGTCGGGATATTCTTCGCGCGCCAGTCGTAGGCAAACATCGTGAAACCGAGCCGGTTGAGCATCTCGGCTCGCTCCTCCGGTCCACGCTCCTTCGCATCGAACGGCACGGCGCACCACGCGCAGAGATTGTCGTGTGCCCAGAGATTGCCGGGGGTCTCCGCGCCCCGCGCCGGCATAAGAACGAACAGAAAGCAGGCAATAAGGGGGGGAAACTTCATGGGCAAAGATATTTAGGTGACATTTTCTCTTCTCCCCGACTCCGCGGAGCGGGCGCCGGCTTCGAGCACTTGCAAGCATTTGAGGCCATCGGCAAAATTTGGGAGAATCGGGCGGTCCGTTGCGATGGCTTCCAGAAAATCGGCGACCGCGTGCACAAAGCTGTGTTCGTAACCAATTACATGCCCGGGCGGCCACCAATGGGAAATGTAAGCATGGCAGGATTCTGTGGCAAGAATGGTGCGGAACCCTTGCGCGTTGGGCGGATCATTGCGCGAGAAGAATTGAAGTTCGTTCATGCGCTCGAGGTCAAAGAGCAGGCTGCCTTCGCTGCCGTAGATCTCGAAAGTGTTGTGGTTCTTCCGGCCGGAGGCGAAGCGGGATGCTTCGAAGGAACCGACTGCTCCGTCGGCAAATTGAACCGTCATCAACGAAGTATCTTCGACAGTAACCTTGCCCTTGTCTCGCAGGATGGGCGAACCCCCGGTGCTAAACGTCGCGGCCTCCGTGGCGGGAAGCGGACGCTCCGTGATGAAATTCGTCATCAGACAGGACACCGTCTTGATCTCGCCGACCAGGAAACGCGCGAGATCCACGCTGTGGGAGTTGAGGTCCGCATGGGGGCCCGTGCCTGCAATTTCCTTCCTGAGTTGCCAGGTCAGGGGAAACCCGGGGTCGACGATCCAATCCTGCTGGTAGGCGCCGCGCCAATGAAAAATGCGGCCGATGCGGCCCTCGTCGATGAGCGCGCGGGCAAGCTGGACGGCGGGACAGCGGCGGTAATTATGGTTGAGGTAATGTTTCACGCCGGCTTGCTCGGCAGCCTCGAGCATCCGCCGGGCTTCCTCCACTGAAAGGGCTATCGGTTTCTCGCAAAAGATGTGCTTGCCAGCGCGAGCGGCTGCGATGGCGACCTCGGCGTGCAGATGTTGCGGAAGGGAAATGTCCACTACATCCACGTCGTCGCGTTCGACCACCTTCCGCCAGTCGGTCTCGATATGTTTCCACCCCCAATTCGCGGCGAATTCGCGCAGTGGCTCCTCATTGCGGGAGCAGGCGACCTGAAGGACCGGAGCAAATTCAGGATTGAAGAACCTCGTGGCCTGGAGCCAGCCATTGGAATGGGCGCGGCCCATAAAATTCGTTCCAAGGATGGCGATGCGCAGCTTATTGCTCATGGCGGCGTCGATTAGACCAGTTTTGCGGCGGTTTCTTTGAGGAAACCGATGCTTTCCTCAACCATTCGTTCTTCGTCATTCTCGTAATCCGGGTGCGGCATATCAGTTTCGAATGCCAGAAAGCCCCTGTAGCCGGCATCTTCGAGAACCTGCGCGATTTCCTGGATTTGGACGAGTCCGGACCCGGCGGCTACCGAGGAGAAATAGTACCATTCCTTAACGCTGACTCCCTTGACGGGGCGCACGTCCTTTACGTGCGTGGCAAAAACATAAGGGGCCAGCTTGCGCGTTGCCTCGAGGGGATCGTCCATGACGCGCAGAAAATTTGCGGTGTCCAGATTTACCCCGAAGTATTCCGATCCGACCTTCTCAATCAGCCAGAGAATTTCATCGGAATTGTAGTCGATGTGATTTTCCACGGCGAGACGGATGCCTTTGCGTTCCGCCACTCCCGCGGCTTCCCGGAACCAGTCCGCAAGGATTGCGAGCTGAGGCTCGTGCGGTTGGAAACGAAACATCAGGCTGCTGCCCACCACCCTCATCACCGGCGCGCCAATGGCGGCTGCGTAATCGATGTGCCGTATCATTTCCTGTTTCGCGGCCTTGTTGCCCCCGGCTTCAAGGCCATCCGGATGTCCCCAGGCATAGACGCGATCAAAGCCGTGGGCATCCATTTTCTCGCGCAGTCGCGAGAGGTAGTCCGCATCGAAACCTGGGAAAAAGCAGCTTTCCAGAGAAACCCCATCGCATCCAAGACTCTTTGCGCGATCAAGAAAGCTCTCCATGGTGTATGGCTTCGGAGCCGGTTGCTGCATGGGATAAACTTCTCCGAAAAAGCGATGATAACAGTAACTGTCGATGCCAATTTTCATGGGAGAGGACATGAACTGAGTCTTATCAGATGGCCCTTGGTTTGCTATTGAACATCCACGCAAGAAACTTATATATTTGCGCACTCGCATGAGGTCCCGCCCCTCTTCCAACCTGCGCCATGTGGCCCTGCTCGTCGAGACCTCCAAGTACTACGGACGTGAGATCCTGTTGGGAATCAGCCGTTATGTCCGTCTCTATGGGCCATGGTCGCTGTTTGCCAGCGAACGGGGGCAGGACGATGCCGATCCGCCCTGGCTGGCGAATTGGCAGGGGGACGGCATTATCACGCGTAGCCTTTCGAGCAAAGGCGCGATTGCCGCGCGTGACCGCGGCATCCCCGTCGTAAGTCTGCGCCACTTAATCGACAAACCGCATTTTCCCAGCATCTTTCCCGACCAGCGGGTGATCGCGTCCCGTATCGTTGATCATTTCTGGGAGCGCGGGTTTCGAAACTTCGCATACATCGGCGTGAGGGGAGACAAGGGGTGGGAACGGCTGCGGAGGCGAGCTTTCGTTGGAATGGTTGAAGAGCGCGGCTGTTCCAGTGTCACAGTCCGTCCCTTCCTGGGGGAAGCCGGGACGGGATGGGAGGAAGAGGAGGAGCGGCTTGCAGAATGGGTCCGCACACTGCCAAAGCCCGTGGGAGTAATGGTCAATCACGACACGCAGGGAATCCAGCTCCTGGATGCGTCCCGCAGGAGTGGCGTCCGTGTGCCGGACGAGGTGGCGGTGGTCAGCGTGGACAACGATCCCGTCCTCTGCGAGATCGCGGCAGTGCCATTGTCGAGTCTGGACCAGCAAATGCAAACGGTGGGGTTTCGAGCGGCCGATATCCTGGACCGCATGATGAGAGGCAGGAAGGTGAAGGTTCAAAATTACTTCAGTGAGCCCGGCGATGTCGTGGTGCGGCAATCTTCCGATGTGATTGCCGTGCCGGACGCGGGCCTGGCAAAGGCAATCCGATTTCTCAGGGAAAACGCCTGCAAGGGAGTGGGAGTCGACGATATCGCGCGCGCGTCCGGATTGTCCAGACGGGCGCTGGAGGGTAAGTTCGCCCTTCATATCGGGCGGACGCCAATGGAGGAGCTTCACGAGGTTCGTTTCCGACGGATCAGGCAGCTTCTTCTGGAAACGGATTATACCTTGCCGCAAATCGCGGAGATGGCGGGATTTCAGTATCAGGAATATCTCGTGCGCTTCTTTCGCAAGAAAGCGGGGATGCCGCCCGGGGAGTTTCGGCGCAAGACCCGTTTCGGTGGGCAGGCAAAGCCGCTTTCAATCTCCCCGCCCAAGAGGGCGAGCCAGATGCTCGATTGATTCGTACTGCGAAAACGTATCATTTTATTGCGCAAACATTCAATGCGCATTCAGAGCCTTCCGCTTAGGTTGCCAAAGTGAAAACCCGCCTCGTTCCCCTCTATTTTGTTCCAGGCCGTGATGATGGTTTTGATCGTCAATTGCATTGCCTCCGCTCTCTCCTCGGGAACGAAGTCGACTTTCTCCCGGCTCTGCCGCTGGGCGCGCCGCTGCCGCAAGCAGACGCGGTGATATTTCCTCAGCTCCTCGGAGAAGCATACCGCCGTCTGGAGGACTTCAAAAAGGTAAGCCTGCCGATTCTGATCGTCACATCGGAATTTGGAACCCTGTCGATGTGGGACTGGGAGCTTATTGACTACTTGCGAAGCGAGGCTGTCGCGACTATCGCGCCTTACTCGCTGGATCAAACCAGGAAAATCATGGCCGCGCTGCGAGTAAAGCGCGAGCTGCGGCAGACAAAGTTTCTGGTCTATCAGGATAATCCCGGCGAAGGGCAACAGGCGCCGATCTTCAAACGCTTTTACTGGTGGGAGAGCGAGTGTACCCAACGGATGACGGAGAAATTCGGCATCACGATCGAGAAGCGCAGCTTTCGAGAGTTGGGAGCCCGCGCAAAAGCGATATCTGATGCCGATGCCGCCGCTGCGCAGCGTGAATCGGTCGTTCCCACCGACGGGCTATCCGAGCGGGCGTTGACGAGCGCCACCAAGTTGTACCTGGCTATCCGGCGCGACCTGGATGCAGACCCGGACATCCGCGGCGTGGGGATGAATTGCCTCAACGAATCGCACTTCTGCGACACAACACCGTGCCTCGCTTACAACCGGCTGTATACCGAAGCAGGCTTCATCTGGGGCTGTGAGGGCGACACGGTTTCAATGCTCACGAAATACATCCTCCATCGTTCGCTTGGAACGCCGATCATGATGACTAATCTCTATCCTTTCCTGATGGGGAATGCGGCGCTCAAGCACGAGCGGATTCCCAAGTTCCCCGAGAACATCAAAGGCGATCCCCGCGATTACGTTCTGGTGGCGCATTGCGGCTACATGGGAGTGATTCCTCAGCCCTTTGCGACCGAATGGAAACTGAAAAAGAAGGTGCTCGCGATCGTGGACGATAACGCGAGCGCGATCGATGCGCGTCTGGCGGAAGGGAATATCACGCTGGCAAAGATGCACGCGACATTCGACCGGATGACGATCGCGGAAGGCGACCTTGAAGGTTATGCGCAATTTCCCGGCTCGGACTGCCTCAATGGAGGTATCATCCACATCCGCGATGGTCATCTGCTCATGAAGCGACTCGCGTCCCATCATTACCTGCTGATGACCGGACACCAATTCGCCGACATCGAAACGATCTCGCCGGTATTCGCAATGAAAGCGGAGGCCATTTAACGAGGCCGTTCTGCGCCTGTTACGTCGGAATACCTCTCGAACTGGGGATACGCCTTCGAATCCGCCTTGCCCGCACCCCTTTTTGAGTTCAACAAAGGCCACTCCCATTTCCCTTATGAAAGTTTTTTCATTGATTTTACTCGTGCTCATGGCGGCAGACATCATGCCGGTGGTGGCGCAAGCGGCGGATCAACCGGCTGGAAATTCGGCGGTCAACCGGGTGAGAATCATGCCCGCGCCAGGACATGAGAGGGATATGACGGGGGGGAAGTTTTACGGATCGAATATTTCGGAAAAGGAAGGGTACGCGTTGCTGGGTGAAATTAAGGAAGCGCCTGCCGCTGGAACGTGGACGGAATTGAAACTGGAGAACACGAAGCCTTACCGCTGGATCAAATATGAGGCGCCGGCGGGTTCTTACGGGAGGGTTTCAAAGCTGGAATTTTATGACGGGGAGCGGCGGCTTAGCGGGGATCCGTTTGGGAGTTTCGGCGCGGATTGGAGGAGGGCTCTCGAGGCAGCTCCGCCCCAACCGAAATGGTTCATGCAAAGCGAAGAACCGAATGGCGTTTACCTGGGACTGGACCTCCGGGATGAGGCGACGAATCCGAGGCCGAATTTCAATCCTGGCAGCAACGATTACAAGGGGCCGGTAACGGTGACAATCACGACAAAAGCGTCCGGCGGGGTGATTCGCTACACGACAGATGGAACGATTCCGACGGCGAATAGCCAGGTGTATTCCGGGCCGATCAATGTGACGAAGACGACTACGATCCAGGCGGCCGTGTACGAGGAGGGAAAGGCGCCTTCGCCGCCGATGGATTGTACTTACGTCATCGGCAAGCTGATCGAACATCCGACATTTCACACCGGGAACAGTTTAACCGGAATTACTGGACGGTATCCGTGGCAGGAATATACGGCGGGTTACAGAAACACCCGGAAGGAATACGGGCTTGGCGGGGGATTGACGAAGGCGCTTTGGAACGCCGCGTTTCTACCGATCGGCGACCACTCGAATTTCGATCAGTGGATTGGTCTCTACAGCACGCACCTTGGCGATTTGATCAATTACAGGCAGGAGGAAATCGAAAACACGAAGGCGGGATGGGAGAAGCTGTGGCCGACGGTAACGGCGATTCAGGATTATACGATCCAGCCGCGCGATTTCGATATCGCGGAGGAGGCGGATTACGACAATCGCTTCCTGAACCTGGTGCTGCAAAAGGCGCCGAATGTGCAGCCGTGGCTTTATATTGAATGGACGGAGCAACGCCGGCAGCGTCCGACGGATCAGGGGAAGGAGCCAACGTCGGAAATGACGAAGGTGTGGCCGGCCGGGACGTGGGAGGAATCGATGGCGGCAATGATCCTCTACGGCGAGGATTTGAAGGTGAAGGTGAATGAAACGTACAAAGGGACGAAGCCGATCCGGACGATCCCGGCGGCGCTGGCGATGGGATGGATCCATCACATGATCGAGAACGGCGAAGTTCCCGGCGTCGGGAAGAACGATTTTTACCCGATGCTATTTTCGGACCAGGTCCATCCGAATCCGCAAGGATCGTACCTGGTGGATTGCACATGGTACGCGGCGTTTCACGGGGAGTCCCCGGAGGGGAAGTTCCTTCCGATGGGCACGAGCCTGACCCCCGAGCAGGCGCGGGTCATGCAGCGCCTGGCGTGGGATGCGGTGAAGAATTACCCGGGGAGCGGTTATTATGAGGAGGGTACGACGCCGTGCGAGCCGCCGATGATTTCGTCAGTCGCGACGCCGATTAAAGATACTGCGCCGGTAGCGCTGACCTCGGCGACGCCCGGAGCATGGTTTCGTTACACGATGGACGGGACGGAGCCAACGCGGACGCGAGGGTACGTGTATTGCGGCGTAATCACGGCGCGGCCCGGAATGACGATCAAAGCGATAGCGTACAAGAGTGGGATGGCGGATAGCGTCGTGACCAACGCGAACTTCTAGGAGAAAACATGAACTTCATATTGATGCCTCTGGGTTTGCTGCTGTTGATGGTGAATGTCCCTTTGCTGGGCGCGGAAAAGGTGGTGGTGGAGAAAAACATGAAGCTTTTCCTGCCGGCTCGAAAAATCGAGCTGACCATC
>Ga0326727_10009495_pt1 | contig 23903 bp, 16 predicted proteins | sample MB2enrmetagenome_FD_207643 | JGI IMG/M metagenome (GOLD analysis project Ga0326727, IMG submission 207643) | Lab enriched peat soil microbial communities from McLean, Ithaca, NY, United States - MB29MY | ecosystem: Environmental > Terrestrial > Soil > Wetlands > Peat | place: USA: New York... | reverse complement strand
GCCCCGCGACCGCATCCCGATAAGCCCTCAGGCCATCGATGTTATGCAGGTGCATCCATAGCAAACTACCGGCAAATACCGCGATCCAGACGGCCAGTCCCGTCACCGCGGTTTTCCACCTTCTTCGCAGCCAGGGATAAGCGAAAAACAGGAAGGCCACCTGCGGTTTCAGGCACATTCCGCACGCCAGTGCAATCCCCGCCAGGTAAGGTCGCCTGGCCATCAGGATAACTCCCAGTCCTAAACATGCCACAACCAATGTAACAATGTTGGATTCTCGAATGCCGCTGTTGAATGGAATCATTGCCAATCCGAAGGCAATCAGGTAGAGCTTGCCTGGATCGCTCCACGGAATCGGCAGTTTCCCTGCCAGCACCAGAAGCATGGTCACGAACAAACCCGCCGATCCCACCAGATACACATAAACCGCCGTCTTCCAATGCAACAGCGTCAGGGGAGCGACAACGGCCAGGGTTGTCGGCGGATAGACCATGGGGTTGCGTTTGAGAATCGGACCGTAATCAGCGTGCTCTCCCTGCGGTAAGTTCTGGATTTCTGCCCATAACTTGTCAAACTCTGCCTTATCGCTAAAAGGATTCTTCCCATCTAGAAATGCCTTGGCAGAAACCCACGGCGCAATCAGGTCGTTGATCGGATAGTCGAAGCCGACCCGGTCCTCGTAGGCAAACTTTGCCAGCGCCAGGGCAAACAAGAGAATAACCGCCACCAGCCACACGGCTCGATGCGTCTCTTTCGCGGATTTCATTCGCTCAGCATAACAACCGTGCAAATGGCGGCGCAAATGCGAGCCTTGCTCTTCAGATCTCCGAGTTCGTGCTGAGAATCGGGGATCGATTGCCAACACGGCGCCTGTTTTCACTGTGCACTTAACCATGCCACTCACCCTTTTGGCCTCGGCCAGCGCCGCGCCCGGTCTGCCACGCGCGATCCGGCCTTGCCCTGTGTTGAAGCAACGTCGATTGAACCGCTTGCAATGCATTTCACATTCTTTCCATCGCGGGGGCTGCACAGCTGTACGCGTGGCCGTGTATGATTCCTGCGCCACGGCCTCACAGGGCTGCAACAGCATGGAATTTCCCCCAAGGAGGAAGCAACAATGGCGACAGCGACGGCAATACATCCGGGCAAGCTCAGCGAGAAGGTGAGTTTCCGCCCCCGTTATGGCAACTACATTGGCGGCAAGTGGGTTGAGCCCGCTTCCGGCCAGTACTTTGAGAACATCACCCCGGTCACCGGCAAGGCTTTCTGCGAAATCCCCCGCTCCAACGCGTTGGATATCGAGCTGGCGCTGGACGCGGCGCACACGGCGCGCGCCGCCTGGGGACACACCAGCCCCACCCAGCGCGCAATCATCCTCAACCAGATCGCGCAGCGCATGGAAGACAACCTCGACCTGCTGGCCCTGGCCGAGACCTGGGACAATGGCAAGCCCATCCGCGAGACCATGGCGGCCGACCTGCCCCTGGCCATCGATCACTGGCGTTATTTTGCCGGCTGCATCCGCGCCCAGGAGGGCACGCTTTCTGAGATCGACCGGGATACCGTGGCCTACCATTTCCATGAGCCGCTGGGCGTTGTAGGGCAGATCATTCCCTGGAACTTCCCGCTCCTGATGGCCACTTGGAAGCTCGCCCCTGCGCTGGCCGCGGGCAACTGCGTGGTGCTCAAGCCGGCCGAGCAAACCCCGGCCAGCATCCTGGTGTGGGCCGAGCTGGTGGGCGACCTGCTCCCTCCCGGCGTGCTCAACATCGTCAACGGTTTTGGCCTGGAAGCAGGCAAACCGCTGGCCTCCAGTTCGCGCGTGGCCAAGATCGCTTTCACCGGCGAAACCACCACCGGCCGCCTGATCATGCAATACGCCAGCCAGAACCTGATTCCCGTCACGCTGGAGCTGGGCGGCAAATCGCCCAACATCTTCTTTGCAGACGTAGCGCAGGACGACGACGACTTCTTCGACAAAGCTATCGAGGGCTTCGTCATGTTTGCCTTGAATCAAGGGGAAGTGTGCACCTGTCCCAGCCGTGCCCTGATTCAGGAAAGCATCTACGATCGCTTCATGGAGCGGGCGCTCAAGCGCGTGGCGGCCATCAAGCAGGGCAATCCTCTGGAGAGCGACACCATGATCGGCGCGCAGGCCTCCAGCGAGCAGCTCGACAAGATCCTGAGTTACATCGACATAGGTCACCAGGAGGGTGCTGAGTTACTGGCCGGCGGCCACCGCGCTCACCTGGGCGGCGAACTGGAAGGCGGCTACTACGTACAACCCACCGTCTTCCGCGGCCATAATCGCATGAGGATCTTCCAGGAAGAGATCTTCGGGCCGGTAGTTTCTGTCACCACCTTCCGGACCGAGGAGGACGCGCTGGCCATCGCCAACGACACGCTCTACGGCCTCGGCGCGGGCCTGTGGAGCCGCGACGCTAACCGCTGCTATCACCTGGGACGCGGCATCCAGGCCGGGCGCGTGTGGGTTAACTGCTACCACGCCTATCCCGCCCACGCGGCCTTTGGCGGCTACAAGCAGTCGGGCATCGGCCGCGAAACCCACAGCATGATGCTGGATCATTATCAGCAGACCAAGAACCTGCTGGTAAGTTACAGCCCCAAGAAGCTGGGATTCTTCTAGGAAGATGCTCCCGATGGATAACTCAATCCACCGGCAAGCAATGTGTGCCCCATCCTTGCGGTCTCTTTATGCCGCGAGGGTGGGATACCTCAAATCTTTCTCGTCTACTCATTCTTCTGCGCCCAGGTGAAGTTATGCCAGACCTACCCCGGCAGGTATTAGCCACCGATCTCGCCATCCACCTGATCCGTGTTCTGCGCGCCAAGCATGGGCCGCTCATGTTCCATCAGTCCGGCGGCTGCTGCGACGGCAGCTCTCCAATGTGCTATCCGCGCGGCGAGTTCATAGTTGGCGACTCTGACGTGCAATTGGGCGAGGTAGACGGCGAGCCCTTTTACATGAGCCGCAGCCAGTTCGAGTATTGGAAGCACACGCAGCTGATTCTCGACGTGGTGCCAGGCCGCGGCGGCATGTTCTCGCTGGATAACGCCGAAGGCGTCCGCTTCCTCATCCGCTCCCGCATCTTCGAAGGCGACGAGATTCGCGATCTCCGCGCCGCGGGACGCATCTAAACTCCAGCCGCGATCCGGGGCCTCGAATGAGCCATTTATGAAAGAAGCCGTTATCGTTTCCGCCGTGCGCACGCCGGTAGGCAAGTTCCAGGGCTCGCTGCATCCGTTTTCCGCGCCGCAGTTGGGCGCTCTCACGGTGCGCGAAGCGGTGCGCCGCGCGGGCATCGAACCGGCCCAGGTGGACGAGTGCATCATGGGCTGTGTCTTGCAGGCCGGCCTGGGGCAGAATCCCGCCCGCCAGGCCGCGCTCCACGGCGGGCTGTTGCCGGAGGTGGGCGCGCTCACCATCAATAAGGTGTGTGGATCGGGGCTGAAGGCCGTTGCGCTGGCCGCGCAGGCCATCCAGACGGAGAATGCCGAGATCGTGGTGGCCGGCGGCATGGAGTCGATGACCAACGCGCCCTACCTCCTGCCCCAAGCCAGGTCCGGCTATCGCATGGGCAACGGCACGCTGGTGGACTCGATGATCTACGACGGCCTGTGGGAGATTTACAAGGGCTTCCACATGGGCGTTGGCGCGGAGATGATCGCCACAAAGTATGGCATCACGCGCGAACAGCAGGACGCCTTCGCCGCCGAGTCCCACTGGCGTGCGGCCGCCGCCACGGCCCAGGGACTCTTCCGTGACGAGATTCTGCCGGTCGAGATTCCAGCCACAAAAAAGGGCGCGGCTCCCCGGATATTCGATGCCGACGAATCCATCCGTCCCGAGACCACCGTGGAGATCCTTTCCAAACTCAAGCCGGCCTTTCAGGAAGGCGGCACGGTGACGGCCGGCAACGCTCCCGGCATCAGCGATGGCGCAGCGGCGCTGGTGGTTACCAGTGCCGAACGTGCCAGCAAGCTTGGCCTGCGCACAATGGGCGTGATCCGCGCCCAGGCCACCAGCGGCCTTGAGCCCGAGTGGTTCGGCCTGGCCCCGATCGAGAGCGTGCGCATGGTGGCCGCGAAGGCCGGCTGGGCTCTCGATGCGGTAGATCTCTTCGAACTGAACGAAGCCTTCAGCGTGCAGGCCCTGGCCGTCCTCCGCGGCCTGGAACTCAATCCGGAGAAGGTCAATATACATGGCGGCGCGGTGGCCATTGGCCATCCCATCGGCGCCAGCGGGGCGCGCGTGCTGGCCACGCTGCTCTTTGCCCTGCAGAGAACCGGCAAAAGCAAAGGCATTGCGGCGCTCTGCCTCGGCGGCGGCAATGCCGTTGCGCTGGCCGTTGAACTGCCCTCCGCCGGTTGACAATGCACTCAACTCGCAATAATCTGAAGGCTGTGAGTTCTCCGGCAAACATCCTCGGAATGCGGTGCGCCTGTTGTCAGGCCTGTACATGCGCCGGTGTTTGCGTGGGAGCGCCCGCCCTCTAGGCAACAAGCCAGAACTCTAGAGACAAGCAGCAATCGACCCCAGCCCCGGCGCACCAGCAGCCGGGGCTTTTTCGTCTTTGCCGCACCCCCGCTGCACACCGCCCCACAAGACCAAGGAGCAGCAAATGAGCACCGAGCCCCAATCCACTCATTCAGCGCAGCCGGTTAAAGAGACTAAGGCGCAAAAGGCGGAACGCCTCAAGCGGGAGAAGAACCCTTGGGCCGCCTTTGACGAAGTACGTGCCTTTGCGCGCGAGGGCCGCTCCAGCGTGCTTCCGGAGTGGGCCGCTTTCTACTTCAAATGGTGGGGCATTTACACCCAGGGCGATAGCGCCGGTGTCACCGGCGGCTCAGGCGGCGAAGGCAAGGTCAGCGAGTACTTCATGATGCGCATCGGCATTCCCGGCGGCCGCGTGACCTCCAGGCAGTTGCGCGTCATTGGCGAAATTGCCCGCAAACACGGACGCAACTTGGCCGACATCACCACCCGCCAGGCAATCCAGCTTCACTGGCTTACCATTGAGTCGCTTCCCGAGGTGGTCGACGCCCTTGATGCCATCGGCTTGTCGCCGCGTGGCGCCTGCGGCGACGTGGTGCGCAACGTAACCGGCTGCCCCCTCGCCGGGATCGACGGCGCGGAACTCATCGATGCTTCATCGCTGGCGCTGGCTGTCTCGCGCGAGTTACAAGCCAATTCTGAGTTCTATAACTTGCCGCGTAAGTTCAAAATCACCGTGACCGGCTGCCCCGTGTGGTGCTCGTATCCCGAGATCAACGACATTGGCCTGAACGCCGTGCGTAAGGGAAACGAAGTAGGTTTCTCGGTGCGAGTGGGCGGTGGTCTCTCCTCCGATCCGCACCTGGCCGTGAAGCTCGACGCCTTTGTCCGCCCGGATCAGGCCGTTCCCGTGGTCCGCGGCATTGTTGAGATCTTTCGCGCCCAGCAGGGTCTGCGCGAGAGCCGCGACCGCGCCCGGCTCAAGCACCTCTTCCTCCGCGAAGGCTGGACGGCAGCGAAATTCCTCTCGGAATTGGAAGCGCAGATCGGCTTCCGTCTCTCGCCTGGCGTGCCCGATGCGGCGCCTGACGACATCTTCCGCGACCACGTGGGCGTGCATCCGCAAAAGCAGCCAGGCCTGAACTCGATCGGCGCCACGGTCCTGCGCGGCCGGCTCACCGGCGAGCAGTTAGAGGGCGTGGCCGACCTAGCCGAGCGCCTGGGCGCGGGCGAAGTGCGCACCACCGTGATGCAGAACCTGATCGTCACGGGAGTGCCGGCAGCCAACACGCAAGCGGCTCTTCGCGGCCTTGATGAGCTGGGCCTGACCGTCAACGCTTCGAATTTCTGGCGCGGCACCGTCGCCTGCACCGGCACCGAGTTCTGCAAGCTGGCCATCACCGAGACCAAGAGCTTTGCGCGCTGGTTGGTGGAGGAGATGGAGATCCGCCTGCCCGCCTTCGACCAGCAACTGAAGGTCAATGTGACCGGCTGTCCCAATAACTGCGGCCAGGCCCGGATCGGCGACATTGGCCTGGAAGGCAAGAAGATCAAGCAGGATGGACGGCTGGTGGATGCCTGGTATTTTGCCTTGGGCGGCGCGCTCGGCCAGCACGCCGGGCTGGCGCGCCCAGTCAACTATCGCTGCACCTCCGAAGACGTGCCAGAAGCCCTCGAGCGACTGCTGCGCGGCTATCTCGCCACGCGCGAGAACGCTGAAAATCTGCGTGCCTGGTTTGCGCGCCGCAGCAACGAAGAACTGCGCGAAGTGCTCTCTTCCGGGATTGAAGCATTGCAGGCAGTTCCATCCTAGCCGCTGCTAACTCACTAACTCGCGCGAGCGGGCAAACTTGCTGCAATCTGAATATCTGGGAAAACAGCGACATCGATGAACGACCAGAAGGAGAACACAATGAGTGAATCGAAACTCGATACTCAAGCCGCAACAGCAACCCGCATTCCCCTCGATATATGGGCAGTTCTACTGGCGCTTGCGCTGGCGGCACTTGTGCGGCTGGGCTGGTTCCCCGGCATCGCCTGGTAACTCGAAAGCGCACAAAAACTCATCACTGGAGAGAGTTATGGCATCGACAACCACACTGACACGGTCGGCAGATCAGCCGGCTCTTCTTAGAGCAATCCAGCTCGTGCCCGGACTGCTGCTGCTTGCGGCGGTGGGCTTCGCGGGTAAGTGGATCGAGCAATCGATCTCCCGCTACGGCAAGGCGCACCATCTGGCGATGCCTAACATCGAATATGTCCTGTGGGCGATTCTCATCGGCCTCGTCCTTTCGAACACCGCGGGTGTGCCGCGCATCTTTCAGGCTGGCGTCGCCACTTACGAGTTCTGGCTCAAGGCCGGCATCGTATTGCTGGGCACGCGCTTCCTGCTTGGCGACCTGCTCAAGTTCGGCGGCGTCAGCATCGTCCTGGTAGCCATTGAGATTGCTCTCGCGCTCGCTCTCATGCATCTCCTGGGCCGCATCTTCAAACTCCCGCCCAAACTCGCCTCTCTGCTGGCTGTCGGCTCGTCCATCTGCGGCGTCTCCGCCATCATTGCCGCGCAGGGCGCCATCGACGCGGATGAAGAGGATTCCTCGCTGGCCATCGCCGCGATTCTCGCCCTCGGCGCCCTCTCGCTCTTCACCTTTCCCGCCATAGGCCACCTGCTTCACTTGAGCGATCATGCTTATGGTTTGTGGGCCGGGCTCGCCGTCGATAACACCGCGGAGGCCACTGCCGCCGGCGCTCTCTATTCCGACGCCGCCGGCAAAATTGCCGTCCTGGCCAAGACCACGCGCAACGCCACCATAGGCTTTGTCGTACTGGGCTATGCGCTCTACTGGGCCACGCGCGGCGGACGCGGCGTCAAAGGTAGCAAGGCAGCCTTCCTGTGGCAGAAGTTCCCCAAGTTTGTGCTGGGTTTTCTTCTCATCTCGGTGTTGGCCAGCCTGGCCTTCTTCACCAGGCCGCAACTTACAACGCTGGGCAATCTCTCCCGCTGGTTCTTCCTTCTTACCTTTGCCGGGGTGGGACTGCGCACCAACCTGCGCGAACTAGGCAAACAGGGTTGGCGTCCATTCGTCGTCGGCGCGACAGGCGAAATCGTGATAGCGGTACTTACACTGGGCCTGGTCTTCGGCGCGGATAAGTTAGTCGGTCTCTGATCGGTCGTCCAACCGCGATCCGCGGTCGATGCGCGCCTCCATCGTGTGCACCGCTTCATAAATCTCGTCGAAGCTCTCGATAGCAAACAGCAGGGGTTGCATCTCGTCCACCTTTACCGGCGTGCGCAGCACTTCGTCGAGCACAAACGGCCGCACCGCGCAGCCGCCGTGGAGCACGTTGGAGCACTCCCCGTTGGAGCTGATCAGCCCGCTGCCATAGACCTTGACTTGGGCCCCCTGGCGAATGAGCCCGAACTCCACCGTGTACCAGAAGACGCGCCCGATGCGCTCCAGAATCGCCTCGTCCTCGATGCGCGCGCAGAGCTCTCCATAGCGCGCCAGGAAATCCGCAAACACCGGGTGCGCATGCATCGGCACATGGCCGAACACATCGTGAAAGATGTCTGGCTCAGGCGTGTATTCGAGCGATTCGCGGCTGCGCAGCCAGGTGGTGGTGGGGAAGCGGCGCGCCGCCAGCATTTCAAAGAACGCCGGCCCCTGCATGAATCCGCTCACCGGCGTCGAATTCCATCCGGTGCGCCGCTCAAGCCGCGATGATAACGCCGCCAGGTTGGGCAACCGGTCACAGGGCAGATCGAGATACGCAAAGCCGTCGAGATACTCCTGCGCCGCGTGCTGCTCAATCTGCGGCATACGCCGGCGCACGAGCTCGGCCCACACCGCGTTTTGCTCCTCGGTGTATGCCGCATAGTCCTGCTCGATCAGGAATGGCGCGGCCTTGTGCAACTCCAGTACCGCTGCCATTACAGGTTCCCCCGTAGCGCCTGCTCGCGTTCAATGGCCTCGAACAGCGCCTTGAAATTGCCCTTGCCGAAGCTGCGGCTGCCCTTGCGCTGGATGATCTCGTAGAACACCGTCGGCCGGTCTTCCACGGGCCGCGTAAAGATCTGCAGCATGTAGCCCTCGTCGTCGCGATCCACCAGGATGCCAAGCCGCTCCAGTTCGCCGATCGGCTCGTCGATAGGCCCCACGCGGCCGGCCAGTTCGGAGTAGTAGCTGTGCGGCACGGTCAGAAACTCCACGCCCTGCGCCTGCATCTTCGAAACCGTCGCGAGAATGTCGTCGGTGGCCAGCGCGATGTGCTGCACGCCCGGCCCCTGGTAGAAGTCGAGATACTCCTCGATCTGCGATTTTCTGCGTCCCTCGGCCGGCTCGTTGATGGGGAACTTCACATAGCCGTTGCCGTTGGACATCACCTTCGACATCAGCGCCGAGTACTCGGTCGAGATGTCCTTGTCGTCGAAATGCTGATAGAGCTGGAAGCCCATCACGCGCGCATAGAAATCCACCCATTCGTCCATGGCGTGCCAACCCACGTTGCCTACCATGTGATCCACGTGCTTCAGGCCGGTCGGCCGCGCGATGGCGTCTTCAGGCTCGGCGCGAAAGCCGGGCAAAAACGCGCCGTTGTAGTGGCCGCGCTCGACAAACGTGTGAATCGTATCGCCGTAGGCGGCGATCGAGGCCGTGGTCACGCGGCCGAATTCGTCGCCGCTCTCCGTGGGTTCCGCCACGTTGCGCGCCCCGCGAGCGGTCGTCTCCTGCCATGCGGCCCGCGCGTCGTCCACTTCCAGCGCAATCGCGCGCACCCCGTCGCCGTGCCGCGCCACGTGCTCTGCGATGAACGAGCCGGGTCGCAGCGAGGTGGTGAACACAAACCGGATCTTGCCCTGCTGCACCACATAGGAGGCGAAGTCGCGCTGCCCCGTCTCCGGCCCGGAATACGCCACCAGGCTCATGCCGAAGGCGGCGCGATAGTAGTAGGCCGCCTGGCGTGCGTTGCCCACGTAGAATTCCACGTGGTCGGTTCCCTTCAGGGGCAGAAAATCTTTCCCGGCCTTCACGGTGCTGGGTGCAAAAGTCGCCATCGGTGACCTCCAGAGTTGCGATGCAGATCTGTTCCAGACGTGATCCAGATCACACTCTGAGCCAAAGCATAGGCCTCCTCGTAGAGGACTTTGAAGACTGGATGAAAGGAAGATTCGGCTACTTCCTTGTGTTTTTGAAGGTCAGATGGCGGTCTGACTTAACAATCAAAGCCTCGGCTCAAAGTGCCGGCAGCACCTTTCCGCGGCACTCCCCAAGTGAGATGAGCGGAAAGCCTGCGCGCCGGCAAAAGCCCCTCAGGATCACCTCGTCGCCGTCTTCGATCCCTTTGCGGCTTTCGCCGTTGGGTAGCCGGAACGGCGTGGCGCCCCCCCGCGTCAGCTCCAGCAGGCACCCAGCTTCGCTGTCTTCCATGCCGGAGACGGTGCCGGTGGCCACCAGGTCGCCCGGCAGCAGGTTGCAGCCGTTGCTGGTGTGGTGGGCGATCATCTGCGCGGGTGTCCAGTACAGTTCGCGCAGATTCTGCTGGCTCAACCGGTGCGGTGCGTCGCCCGAGGCGCGCATGGCAGGCGTCAGCAGCAGGACCTCCAGTGTCATGTCGATAGCGCCCGAGTATTGATCGTCGGCGTCCCAGAGATAGTCCAGCGGGTCGGGATCTTCTCCGGGCCGCAGCATCGCCGGAACGCGAAACGGCGCCAGCGCCGCCATCGGCACCACCCAGGGCGAAACGCTAGTGGCGAAGCTCTTGGCCAGGAATGGTCCCAGGGGCTGGTACTCCCACGACTGGATGTCGCGCGCCGTCCAGTCGTTCACCAGGCAAACGCCGAAGATGCGCTCCCACGCGTCCCGGATGTCCACGGGCTCGCCCAGCGCGTTGCTCCCCGCGATGTAGAGGCCCACCTCGACCTCGTAGTCCAGAAAGCGCGTGGGACCCAGGCTGGGCATGCCGCCAGTGGCCGGCTTGCTCTGCCCGCGCGGCCGCCGCACCACTGTTCCGCTCACCACCAGCGACGAGGCGCGCCCGTGGTAGCCAATCGGCACGAATCTGTAGTTTGGCAGCAGCGGCTGGTCCGGACGAAAAAGCCGGCCTACGCGCGCCGCGTGATAAATCGACGCATAGAAGTCCGTGAAGTTGGCTGACTCCACGGGCTTCAGCAGCGCGGCGCCTTCCATGGGCGCGAGCGCGGCGCTGACCGCATCGCGCGTAGCCGGGTCAGCCTCCGCATCCAGCAGTTCGATGAGCCGGCTGCGCAGGGCCGCATGCGCCTGCGGTGTGCAGGCCATCAGCGCATTCAGCGTCTGCGTCACGCAGGCCGCTTGCACAGCGGCCGGCAATCCCTCAAACAGCCCGCCCCGGCTGCAGCGCTGCAGGTCGAGCAGCATCGCTCCAATGCCCACCCCGGGCCGCGGCCGCCCATCCTCACCGGCGAAGACGCAGTAAGGAAGGCTCTGCAGCGGAAACCCGCACGCCGGGTCGTTAGCCGATTCCACCCAGCTCGTCCGGTCCCACTCTTCCATCGAAAACTGGTCGGTCAATCCGCGCTCCATCACCAACAACAGATGTCATCCTGAGCGTACCGCAGCGGAGTCGAATGACCTGCGGCTGATTCGCCGGACGCCCCACGTTTCGTCCGCCGCGGTGGATGAGACCTTGGAAACCTGCGAACCCCACGTTCATTTTCCGCCGGTGAAGTTCTTCTTCAGGCTCTGCCAGCATTCATAGTACTCGTGCTGCAGAATCTTCTCCTCCAGGGCAAAGCGCGTGGGCCGCACCGGCAGCCGCGTCTCGAACATGAAGGCCAGCGTGCCGTCGATGTAGTGCGGCTTCAACTCCGCCTTGCTGGCGCGCTCAAACGTCTCCGCATCCGGTCCGTGGCCTGACATGCAGTTGTGCAGGCTCGCCCCGCCGGGAAGGAACCCCTCCGCCTTGGCGTCGTACTGCCCCAGAATCAGCCCCATGAACTCGTTCATCATGTTGCGGTGGAACCAGGGCGGCCGGAAGGTATGCTCGGCCACCATCCAGCGTGGCGGAAAGATGACGAAGTCCACGTTGGCTGTCCCCGCCAGCCCCGAGGGTGCGGTGAGCACGGTGAAGATCGACGGATCGGGATGGTCGAAGCTCACCGTGTTGATGCAGTTGAAGCGCGCCATGTCGTACTTGTAGGGCGCGTAATTGCCGTGCCACGCCACCACGTCCAGCGGCGAGTGGTCGATCTCCGCGCGCCACAGCCGCCCCAGGAACTTCGAGATCACCTCGAAAGCGCCCTCGCGATCCTCATAGGCCGCCACCGGCGTCAGGAAGTCGCGCGTGTTGGCCAGCCCATTGGCTCCGATCGGCCCCAGGTCGGGCAGGCGAAACGATTGCCCATAGTTCTCGCAGATGTAGCCACGCGCCGTGCCGTCGGGCAGTTCCACGCGCAGCTTGATGCCCCGCGGAATCACCGCCAGCTCGCCCGGCGCGGCCTCCAGAATTCCCAGCTCGGTGCGCAGCAGCAGGCGTCCTTGCTGCGGCAGAATCAGCATCTCGCCGTCGGCGTTGTAGAAGAAGCGGTCGTGCATCGGCTCGTTGGCCACGTAAAGATGAATCCCCACCCCATCCTGCAGCGCCGGGTCGCCATTGCCGCCCAAAGTCACAATGCCCTCGACAAAGTCCGTCTTCTCGAAGGGTAGCGGCAGCGGATTCCAGCGAATCTGGTTGGGCGGCGTCGGAATCTCATTGAAAGGGCCGCTGCGCAGCAGCGTTGCCTTCTCAAACTCGCGATACGGCTCGTGCATCACCGAGGGCCGGATGCGGTAGCTCCAGGTCCGGCGATTGAGCAGCCGCGGCGCCGTGAAAGCCGTGCCGCTGATCTGTTCGGTGTAAAGGCCCAGCGGCGCGTGCTGCGGGGAGTTCTGTCCCTGCGGCAGCGCGCCCGCCACGGCCTCGGTCGCAAACTCATTGCCAAACCCGGTTTGATACGTGTGTTGAGCCATTGGGGAAGCTCCGTTGTGGCACTGCCGTCCGGCAGTATCGCATCAGTTCGCCGCCGCTGACAATTCCTTTCGATGGCCAAAGGCTTGCTGTGGATTTACTTTGTTAAGAAAAAAGTGCTACCGTCCTTGCAATCGAAAGGGCCATTCCATGACCACGAGCCGCTACACCCACCGGTACGAACCTGCTGAAATGGATCGCATCGCCTGGAAGATCGTCGAGGAACTCCAGAAAGACGGCCGTCTCTCCTGGGCTGAACTGGGCCGCCGCGTCGGGCTAACCACTCCGGCCGTCGCCGAGCGGGTTCACCGCCTAGAGAAGCTTGGCGTCATCCGCGGCTTTCACGCCGACATCTCTCTGGAACGCCTCGGCCTGCCCATCCAGATCTTCGTGCGCCTGTCGATGGCCGGCCCTGAGTCGCTGGTGCGCACTTTCCAGCAGCAGGTCAAAGCGTGGGAAGAGGTGCTGGAGTGCCACCGCGTCACCGGCTCCGACTCCTTCATCGTCAAGGCGCGCGTAGTCACCGTAGAGCACCTTGAGAGTTTTCTCGACAAGCTGGGCCACTACGGCACAACCTCCACCGCCACTGTCCTCTCCTCGCCGGTGCTGCAGCGGACGATCACCGAGAAAATCGTGGAACGGTTTCATCAGGGCAAGTGAGCGGAGCCCCCGTCGATTCCCCGCTCCAAATCGCCGGCAATACTGTCCGAAATCGGACAATCCGCTTCGGAAGCGGTCACTCTCGCAGGCCCTTTTAGGCCCGCCATGTCGTTTAATCCCTTTCTTTTCAGTACCCTCCAGCGGCGTCTCTTTGGCAAGGGAACTGCAACAGCCAGGCGTGATGGATATCGCGCGACCAGATTTGAAGCAGAAGAAGAAACGCCAGCTGATTGTGTGGGCTGTCGTTGGAATCATAGTATTGTCGGGCATGGCATTCGGCGTGTCGCGGCTCAAGCCCGCCGCCCCCTCGGTGGATCGCTCCACCATCTGGCCCGACACCGTCAAACGCGGCAACATGATCCGCCAGGTGCGCGGCTCCACGGGATCGCTGGTGCCGCGCGAGGACTCGATCGAGCTCATTCCCGCCCAGACCGACGCCACCGTCGTGCGCATCCGCGTGTTGCCCGGCGCCCAGGTCACTCCCAACACCGTCCTGCTGGATCTGGCCGATCCGCAGCTTGAGCAGCAGTTGCTCAGCGCGCAAGGGCAATTGAGGGGCGCGCAGGCCGACTACAAGAGCCAGCAGGCCACTTTGCAAAGTGCGCTGATGGGCCTGAAGACCACGCTGGCCCAGATCGACTCCGACTACGAGACTGACAAACGGCAGGCGGAAACCGACGCGCAGCTTTGCAAGCTTGGCACAATCTCCGGCTTGGTCTGCGCCGCCTCGCAGGGCAAGTTCGACCAGTTGACGGACCAGAAGAAGATTGCATTGGAGCAGATCGAAGTTACGCAGAACGCCATGTCGGTCGAACTCGCTTCGTCGCAGGCCAAGATCGATCAGGCCAAGACGCTTCTCGATCTTTATCAAAAGCAGACAGCGGCGCTCGAGGTCAGGTCCACCATCTCCGGCACGCTGGCGCAGCTTCCCGTCCCGATGCAGGTTGGCGAGCACGTAACCGCCGGAACCTCCGTCGCCGAAGTAATCCAGCGCGACAAGCTCAAGGCCGCGCTGCAGATCGCCGAGACCCAGGCGCGCGACATCCAGATCGGCCAGCCCGCCTCCATCGACACCCACAACGGCGTCATTCCGGGGCACGTTTCCAGAATCGATCCTTCCGTGTTGAACGGAACGGTCACCGTGGACGTAGCCCTGGATGGACCATTGCCGGATGGCGCGCGTCCCCAGCTGAGCGTGGAAGGGACCATCGATCTCGAGAAGCTGAATGACGTGCTCTATGTGGGCAGGCCGGCGCTGGGCAACGAGAATTCCACGCTCAGCCTGTTCAAGGAAGACCCCGACGGCAAGGGCGCTGTGCGCGTTCCGGTCAAGGTGGGCCGCGCCTCGGTCAACAGCATTCAGGTGCTGGAAGGGTTGAAGGAAGGCGATGTGGTGATCTTGTCAGACATGTCGCGCTACGACAACGTGGACCGCGTCCGCCTGGAGTAGACACCGCGAGCGCAGTGAACTCCGCGACCGCGGTCTGCGTATCGGGGTGGATAAGTACAGGATTCTTGGGTATTGGCAACTACGGGATTTCTCGCAATCGGGAACGCACTACATGAAACTCAAAGGGGGATCGGATGGCATCGCACGATACGCTCATTGAAATCGAGGACCTGACCAAGGTCTTCTACACCGACGAAGTGGAGACGCACGCGCTCTCCGGCATTCATCTCACCATCTCGCGGGGCGAGTATGTGGCCATGTCCGGTCCGTCGGGCTGCGGCAAGTCCACGCTGCTCTCCATTCTCGGCCTGCTCGACACGCCTACCGCCGGCAAGTATCTGCTCAACAACAAGCCGGTGGAGAACCTGAGCTTCGGCGAGCGCTCGCGCATCCGCAACCAGGAGATCGGCTTCATCTTCCAGAGCTTCAACCTCATCGGCGACCTCACCGTCGAGGAGAACGTCGAGCTGCCGCTCACCTATCGTGCCGGCATGCCCTCGGCGGAGCGCAAGAAGCGCGTGAAGGAAGCGCTGGAGCGCGTCAACATGGCGCACCGCATGCGGCACTATCCGGCCCAGCTCTCCGGCGGTCAGCAGCAGCGTGTCGCCGTGGCCCGCGCCCTGGCCGGTTCGCCCTCCATCCTGCTCGCCGACGAGCCCACCGGCAACCTGGACTCGAAAAATGGCGAAGCGGTCATGCACCTGCTCTCCGACCTGCACCGCGAAGGCTCGACCATCTGCATGGTCACGCACGATCCGCGCTTTGCCAAGCACGCCCAGCGCGAAGTGCATCTCTTCGACGGCAAGGTCGTCTCCGAAGACGAGCTGAGGAAGCTCACCGAGGAAGTGGAGGCGTAGTCATGTTTGCTCAGGATCTGCGTTACGCGCTGCGGCAGTTGCGGCGTGCGCCGGGGTTTGCCCTCACGGTTGCTTTTACGCTGGCCCTCAGCGTGGGCGTCGCCACCGCCGTCTTCTGCGTCGTCGACACCGTGATCCTGCGCCCGCTGCCCTACGCGCAACCCGAGCGCATCGTCTCCATTGATAGCCTGAGCCGCAGCGGCTACACTCAGCCGGCCTCTTGGCCAAGCTACGTGGATGAGCGGGCGCAAGCCACGGCGTTTGCCGCTCTGGCAGGCTACGCCGATTACTTCAGCTACACGGTCGAAACGCCTTCCAGCGGCCCCGTGTTGCTGGATGCGGTCCGCTCCAGCGATAACTTCTTTCAGGTTTTCGGAGTGCATCCGCTGCTTGGCCGCACCTTCCTGCCCGGAGAAGAGCAGGAGGGCAAGAACGACATCGTGGTGTTGAGCTACGACGCGTGGCAGACCTATTTCGGCGCCGATCGCAACATCCTGAACCAGGCAGTGAAGCTGGATGGCCACACCTTTACGGTTATCGGTGTCATGCCCGCCGGCTTCCGTTTTCCGCTCAACATGCGCAACGCCATTTACACGCCCATGCATCTCGACCGGCCCTGGATGAATGGCCGCGGCAATCACTGGCTGCGCACCGTCGCGCGCGTCAAAGACGGCGTGAAACTTGAGCAGGCGCAGGCCGACCTCTCTCATGTGTTCGGCAATCTGGCCAAGTCGTATAGCACCGACGAGGGCCGCACCGTACATGTGATGCCCCTGGCGCAGAGCGTGAACGAGCGCACCAAAGGCCCGCTGTGGACGCTGCTCGGCGCGGTGCTTGCCGTGCTTGCCATCGGCTGCGTGAATGTGGCCGGGCTCCTGCTAGCGCGCGGCATCAAGCGCGAGCGCGAGATGGCCATGCGCACCGCCATCGGCGCGGGACGCGCGCGCCTCGTCCGCCAGGTGCTGACTGAAGGTCTGTTGCTGGCAGCCATGGGCGCTGCGGGTGGTGTGCTGCTGGCCTGGGCGATGCTCAGTCTCATGCGCGTCTTCCTGATCCATGCACTCGCCCGCGGCGCGGACATCCATCTAAACTACACGGTACTCGCCGCCGCTATCGCCGCCGCGGCCGTCGCCAGCCTCGCCGCCGCGCTCTATCCCGCACTGCGCATGGCCCACGTCGATCCCAATCGCGCTCTCAAGGCTGGTGGTTCCGCCGGCACAGAACGCGGGCAAAACCGCCTGCGCTCCGGATTCGTCATCACTCAGGTCGCGCTCACGCTGGTGCTGCTCGTGGTCTCCGCAATGTTGATCCGCATGGTCACGCGCTATCGCCATGCCGACCTCGGCTTCGATCCCGCGCACATTCTCTCCACCGGCATCAATCTCGCTCCCGACCGCTATCAGGGCCGCGATGTCATTGCCGATTTCTACCAGCCGCTGTTCGATCGCGTGGCGCAGATTCCCGGTGTCCGCGCCGTCGGTGTCATCAGTCTTCTGCCCATCCAGAACTGGGGATCGAACTCCGACATTCACATCGCCGGACAGCCGCCCTATCCGCCCAATCAGGAGATGCTGGCGGAAGGCCGCATGGTCTCGCTCGGCTACTTCGATGTCTTTGGAATCCCCCTGCGCCGCGGGCGCATGTTGGCGCCCAGCCTCGACCGCCCGGACAATCCCTCCGCCGCCGTAGTGGTCAATGAGCGTTTTGTCGGCAAGTTCATGCCCCGCGGCCTTGATGCTGTCGGCCAGCGCATCGACGACGACCCCAAAGAAGCCAACTGGACACGCATCGTCGGCGTCACCGGCAATATCCGCCAGAATATCTACGAGCCGCCGCTGGCTGAGCGCGACTGGCTGATCGATGCCATTCCAGTGGCCGAGCGCATCGGGTTATTGAACAGCATGACCCTGGTCATACGCGTCAATGGCGATCCCACGAGCATCGTCCCCGCATTACGCAGCGCGATCCACGGCATCGACCCCACGGTCCCGTTCAAAACACCAGAGACCATGACCGAGGTCGTATCCGAGACGCTTGTCTTCGAGCGCATGGAAGGCTGGCTGTTCGGCATCTTCGCCGGCCTGGCGCTTGCTCTCGCATTGGTCGGCCTCTACGGCCTCGTCAGCCATGAGGTGGAGCAGGCCACGCGCGACATCGGCGTACGCATGGCCCTGGGCGCCTCCCGCCAGCGCATCCTGGGCATGGTGCTCCAGCGCGTGACGTGGATGCTGGGCGCGGGCGCCGTTGCCGGCTTAGTGCTCACCGCGATGGTCCGCAAACTCATCGACATGGTGATCTACCTCGATGCGCAGAAGGAGGCCGGCGGGGTCCTGCTTCTGGCGTTGTTCCTCGTGGTTGCCGGTCTGGTCGCGGCGCTCATTCCAGCCGCGCGCGCCGCCTCCATCGAACCCATGCAGGCGCTCAGAACCGAATAGTCAGGTGCTTCGCGCAGCAGCAGCCGACGCAGCCCGGCCCTGGCAACGGAAAGGGGGAAGCGATGAACAACCTCTGGTTTGATACGCGCTACGCAGTGCGCCAACTGCTCAAGACTCCTGGTTTCGCGCTGACCGCCTTGCTCACCCTGGCCTTTGGCATCGGCGCCACCACCGCCATCTTCTCCATCGTGGAAGGCGTGCTGCTGCGGCCCTTGCCTTTTGCCGATCCGAGCCGTCTGGTCGCCGTCGGCGATAACCTCGAGGGCATCGACTTTGGCGGAGGGCCTCCCGGCATCCCGGTTCCGGAGATCGGCCAATATGCGGCGGGCACGAGAAGTTTCAACGGTCTGGGCGGGTACCTCCAAACCAGCTATGAGCTTTCAGGCCTGGGCGAGCCCGCGCAAATCAGCGGCTCGCGCCTTACCGCCGGCGTGTTCCCAGTGCTCGGCGTTTCACCACTGATGGGCCGAGTCTTTACCCAGCAGGATGACGATGACCGCCAGCAGGTGGCCGTGATCAGTTATCAAATGTGGCGCAGCCGCTTTCACGGCGATGCGCAAATTCTCGGCCAAAAGGTTCTTCTCGATCGCAAACCGTACGAGATTATCGGCGTTATGCCGCGGGATTTCGAGTTTCCGCTCGTCCCCGGCCAGTTGAATCTGAGCGAACTGTGGGTGCCCACCAGCTTCACCCAGGGCGAGTTAGTGGCCGGCGCGGGAAGCTGGAACTTCAATGCGGTTGGCCGTCTCAAGCCCGGCGTCACCGCAGCCCAGGCCCAGCTGGATGCGCAGCATGTGGCCGTGCAGATCATGCGCGGCTTTCCGGCCGCCATGGCCACGTTGAAAATTGAATCGGTAGTCAAGCCTCTCTCTGAAGTCACCGTAGCCGGCGCGCGCCCCCTGGTCCGCATGCTCTTTCTTGCCGTTGCCGTGGTCCTCTTCATTGCCTGCGCCAATCTTGCCGGACTGTTGTTGGTGCGCGTCATCCGCCGCCGTCGCGAAATCTCCGTGCGCCTCGCGTTGGGCGCCAGTGGCTCAGCAGTCCTGCGCCAGTCTCTCGTTGAAGCGCTGCTCCTCAGCATCGCCGGCGGGCTGGCCGGCTTGGCCCTCGCGTCCGTGGCGCTGCGCGTAGGCGTCAGCTTTCTGCCCGAAACGCTGCCGCGCATCAGCGCCATTGGCCTTGACTGGACTGTGGTGGGCTTCGCGCTCGGCCTGGCCGTGCTCACCGGCCTGCTGTGCGGATTGATTCCTGCCTTTGCCGCATCGCGCACCCCAGTCAACGAAGCCCTCAAGGAGGGCGGTCGCACCGGCACCTCCGGCGGTGGCCATGCGCGCCTGCGCTCGGCTCTTGTGATTGCGGAACTCGCTGTTGCGCTGGTGCTGCTCACCGCTTCTGGCCTGCTGCTGCGCAGCTTTGAAAAAATTCGCGCGGTCGAACTCGGCTTCCGCACCGATCACCTCCTCACCGCATCGTACGGCCTGCCTCACCAGCAATACTCGACCCAGGCTGCCGCGGATGCATTCGACGCCGCGCTGCTCAGCAAACTGCAGCAGTTGCCGGGAGTTCAAGCTGCAGGCATCACCGATGCCCTGCCCGCCGCTGGATATAACAACTCTCAGGGCTTCGTTCCCGAGGGCTACGTTGCACCCAAGGGCACCAACTTGATTGGCGCTTGGCCTTCTCGCGTCATGGGTGAGTACTTCCGCGCCGCCGGCATTCCTATCCTGCGCGGACGGGCCTTCACTGAGGCGGATCGCGACGGTTCTCCGCTGGTGGTCATCGTCAATCGCACTCTGGCGGAAAAGTACTGGCCGGGACAGGATCCCATCGGCAAGCGCATCAAGATCGGCCTGCCGGAGACGCCCCTGCCCTGGATGACGGTTGTGGGCGAGATCGGCGACATCAAGCAGAGCTCCGCCGACGCCGACGTAACGAATCAGTTCTATCAGCCGGCTGGCCAGTTCAAAGCCTCAATCGGCGCGTTCGCCCCGCCTGACATGATTAACGGCTCCTACGGCAACATCGTGCTGCGCTCCAGTTTGCCGCCTGAGCAGATGGCCGATTCGTTGCGCGCCGTGGTCCGCTCCATCGATCCCCAGCTTCCGCTCACAGACGTTCAGTCCATGGATCACGCGATTTCCGAAGGCCAGGCCCCGCGCCGCTTCAACACCATACTCATCTCCAGCTTCGCCGCTGCCGCCGTCCTGCTCGCCTTGCTCGGCATCTACAGCGTCATTGCTTTTTCCGCCGCGCTGCGCACCCACGAGATGGCCATTCGCATGGCTCTCGGTTCGCAGCGCTCCACCATCGTGCGCCTGGTCCTTGCGTCCGGCGTCAGGCTCGGCCTGGCCGGCTGCGGCCTCGGCGCCATCGGCGCGGTCTTCGCCACCCGCCTCTTGCGCTCGCTGCTGTTTCAGGTCGATCCGCTCGATCCGGCCGTGCTCGCACTCGCGGCCGTTTCTATTCTCCTTGTCGCCCTCGCGGCTTCCGTCATCCCCGCGCGCCGCGCCGCGGCCATTGAACCCATGCAGGCCCTCAGGACGGAGTAAGAACCGATGAATGCTCTCATCCAGAATCTTCGCTACGCGCTGCGCCAACTACGCAAGGCGCCGGGCTTCACACTCACCGCTGTGCTCACGCTGGCCATGGGGCTGGGCGCGAGTTCCGCCATCTTCTGCCTCATGGACGGCCTCTGGCTGCATCCCATGCGCGTTCCCCATCCGGGCGAACTGGTGCGCGTCTTTGCCACTACGCCGCAAGGCGCGAACGGCACTTTCACGTACCTCGAGTATCAGACCCTCGCCCAGCGGACGACTGCCTTGAAGAGCGTGGTCGCCATTGGTGGACGCGGCAGCATGATGCCCCGGCCCGACGGAACGGCGGCGCTGCTGCTGGTCAACGTGGTTTCGAGCAACTTCTTTGAAGCCCTCGGCGTCAAGCCCGTTGTGGGCCGTGCATTTGCCTCCCGGGACGCCAACCAGATGCGCACCCACCCCGGCGTGATGCTCGGCTACAGCTTCTGGCGTCGCGAGTTCGCGGGCGATCCCAGTATTGTCGGCAAGCAGATTACGCTGTTGCGCGGTGCGGAACATCGCAATAAGGTGGACGTGTGGGGCGTGCTGCCGCCGGATTTCCGCGAAGTCGACAACAACGCCGACCGCGATCTGTGGATGCCCGCCGAAACCTGGGCCGCCGTTGCCAATCCCGAGGAGCTCACCTCGCACAAGTTTCGTTGGTTCAATCTGCTGGGACGCATGGCGCCGGGCGCTTCGCTGGCACAGGCCAATCAGCAGGTGGCCGCCATCGCGCAGTCTCTGGCGTTGGCCGATCCCGAGGCCGGTCACGGTCGAACCGGGAGTGCGCGCGTCACCAGCGACTTCCGTTTTCGCATGGATCAGGCTGGCACCAGCGGTCTCGTGCTGTTTGCCATCGTCGGCTGCGTCGTGCTGCTGGCCACCGTCAATGTGGCTCATCTGCTGCTCGCGCGTGGGCTGGCGCGCGGTCCCGAAGTTGCCCTCCGCCTCTCTCTCGGCGCACGCCGCTGGACCGTTGCACTCCAGTTGCTCACTGAGAACCTGCTGCTCGGCGTCCTGGGATTGCTCGCCGGACTTGCCCTCGCCGCCGGCATCGCCGCTGCCTTGCCGCGCCTGCTGGTCGAGCAGCCTGCCATGCTGGTTGCCCTCGGCTCCGGCCACACTAGCTTCCAGTTGGATGCGCGCGTCTTCCTGTTCGCGGGGGCGCTGGCGCTGGTCACCATGCTTCTGCTGGCTCTGGTTCCGCTCAGCCAGGTGGTCCGGGCGCAGTTGCTGCCCGTGCTGCAGTCCGCCTCCGCCCTGCGCACCGAGAGCCGGACTCCCCTGCTGCGCCGCGCCGCCATCTGGCTGCAGATTGGCCTCTCTTTCGCTCTGCTCGTTTCCACCGGCGCCCTGGTGCGCAGCTTCCTCAACACGCGCACGCAATCCATCGGCCTGACCCGCGGCCAGGTGCTGCTGGCCTGGACACAGGAGCCGGATCCGCCCATGCGCGACGCCGTGGTGGAGCGCATGAAGGCCCTGCCCGGCGTGGGGCGCGTAGCCTACGCCCTGCGCGCGCCGCTCAGCCTCTCTGAGGGCGGCACTGCGGCCCGCACGCTGTTTCCCAGTCATCCTGAGATCCACGAACCGGTGGATATCAAATTCAACGCCGTGAGTCCCGGCTTCCTCGATGTCATTGGCACCCGCATCGTGCGCGGACGCGGCCTCACCGCCGCCGACGTTGCCGGCGGCCCGCCGGTGGTGCTCGTCAACCAATCCATGGCGCAGAAGTACTGGCCTGGCCAGGATCCCATCGGCCAGGTCGTGCATCTGCCCGGCTTCAACTCAGGCTCCGCTCAGGGCGCCGACCTGCGCGTTGTCGGCGTCGCCGAAGACGCGCCCATCAATCAGATTGGCGAGATTGCCGAACCGTATCTGTACGTGCCATACGAACAGTACGCGGCCCATCTCTCCGACATGGGCGAGATCACCTTCGCGCTTGAAACCAAGCAGGACGCGATGAGCCTGGCCCAGACGGTGCGCCAGGTGCTCATCCATACCCACCCGCTGCTCGATCCCATGATGGAGACTTCGCTGCCTGAGTTGATCCGCTACTCGGCGGCAAATTACCAGATGATGGCCGAACTGGTGACCGTTCTCGGCCTCATTGGGCTCGCCCTAACCGTCGTCGGCCTCTATGGATTCCTGGCCTTCCGCGTCACCCAGCGGCGGCGTGAAATCGGCATCCGCATGGCCCTGGGAGCCACGCGCGAAGCCACCGCCTGGCTGGTGTTGCGCGATACCGCGCGGATGGCGGTGATGGGCCTGGGGCTGGGGCTTGCATTCTCCCTGGCAGCCGCGCGCCTTGAGGCCGCGGTGCTGTTTGGCGTGCGTCCGCTCGATGCGTTCTCATTGGCAGGCGCGCTGTGCATCCTGCTGGCGGCCGTGGCCGCCGCCGCGTGGCTGCCCGCGCGCCGCGCTGCTTCCGTTGAACCCATGCAGGCCTTGCGCACCGAGTAGCGCGGAGAGGAGTCGATCTCAATGCCGGTATTGCTTCAGGACACTCGCTACGCAATTCGCCAGTTGCGCAAGTCGCCGGGGTTCACCCTCACGGTGGTCGTTACGCTTGCGCTGGGCATCGGAGCCAACACCGCCATCTTCACCCTGGTCCAGGGCATCCTGCTGCGCTCGCTTCCTGTCGCCGACCCCGCCCAACTCTACCGCGTCGGCGACAAAGACGAATGCTGCGTCGAAGGCGGATTTCCTGGCGACGCTGGAGACACCGGCGATTTCTCCATCTTTTCCTACGACCTCTATCACTATCTTCGTAACAACACGCCTGAGTTTGAGCAACTAGCTGCGATGCAGGCGGGCGAAGAGAGATTCAGCATCCGTCGCGGCAACGAACTGGCAAAGTCGCTCGACGGCGAGTTTGTCTCCGGAAATTACTTCTCCACTCTCGGGGTCGGTGCTTTCGCGGGCCGCATCTTATCCGATGCCGATGACACCCCTTCATCCGCGCCGGCCGTGGTCCTCAGCTATCAGACGTGGCAGGGAGACTACGCGGCAGACCCAGCCATCGTCGGCTCGACAATCTACATCCAGGCCAAGCCGTTCACCGTCGCCGGCATCGCGCCGCGCGGCTTCTTCGGCGATCGAGTCAGAGAAACGCCCCCTGACGTCTGGTTGCCGCTGAACGCCAAGGTATACATTGAGGGCGCAACCTCGGTTCTGCTGCATCCGGAATCGCATTGGCTCTATCCGCTCGGCCGCGTTCGTCCGGGGACGAACATGGCCGCGCTGCAAACCAAAATCACAACTCTCCTGCGCCAATGGCTTTACACGCGTCCGCTGCTCACCGCGAACGGCGGCGCGGCCATCATTCCCAAGATGCACATTGTCCTCGCACCCGGCGGCGGCGGCATCCAAACCCTGCAACAGCAAGCGGGACAGGGAATCCAGATGCTCATGATCCTGGCTTCGGTG
>Ga0326727_10009494_pt1 | contig 23904 bp, 18 predicted proteins | sample MB2enrmetagenome_FD_207643 | JGI IMG/M metagenome (GOLD analysis project Ga0326727, IMG submission 207643) | Lab enriched peat soil microbial communities from McLean, Ithaca, NY, United States - MB29MY | ecosystem: Environmental > Terrestrial > Soil > Wetlands > Peat | place: USA: New York... | reverse complement strand
GAGCGGCTCTTATTTGCCCATCGTGCTGGCGCGCAGGGGACAGAACTAAAAAGAACAAACACGGCGACAGTGGGCGCCCGGCGGCATCGGCGGTCTCCCAAATCTCAGAAACGCGACCTGGGACACCAATCTTTAGGAGATATGCGGCTTACAAATCGAGTTTTGCCCACACCGCGTCCACGCGAGTCTTGGTCGCGCGGTCCATCTCGATGATCGCCGGCCAGGGACGCTCGAAGCCTTCGGCCTTCCATTTGCGTGTAGCGTCGATCCCCATCTTCGACCCGTAGTTAGGCAGGCGCGACGAATGATCGAGCGAATCCACCGGACCCAGCGTGAATTGAATGTCGCGCTCGGGATCGATGTTGTTGGCCGCGCGCAACACCACCTCGCCCACGTCTTGCACGTCGCAGTCCTCGTCCACCACCACGATGCACTTAGTAAACATGGCCTGGCCCAGCGACCAAATCGCATGCATAACTTTACGCGCATGGCCGGGATAACTCTTGCGGATTGAAACTAACATCAAGTTATGAAACACCGCTTCGACGGGAAGATGAATGTCCACGATCTCCGGGATGGTCATCTTCATCGCCGGAAGGAAGATGCGCTCCACGGCCTTGCCCATCCAGGCGTCCTCCATGGGCGGCTTGCCCACAATGGTGGCGGCGTAGATGGGGTCCTTGCGGTGGGTGATGCATGTAAGGTGGAAGACCGGGTAGTCGTCGGTGAGGGTGTAGAAGCCGGTATGGTCGCCGAAGGGACCCTCGGCACGCAGTTCGCCCAGTTCCACGTAGCCTTCTAGCACAATCTCCGCGTGAGCCGGGACTTCGAGATCGACAGTCTCGCACTTGACGATCTCGACCGGCTTGCCGCGCAGAAAGCCGGCAATCATGAACTCCTCGACCTCGGGCGGCGCCGGAACGATGGCCGAGAAGGTGGTTGCCGGATCGGTGCCGATGGCGACGGCTACCTCAAGCCGCGAGCCTTTCAGATTGCCCATGGCGACCTGCGGCATGCCGCCGATGGGACCCTCGGGAATGGGGACCGCGCCGCCCGCGGACTCGGCCATCGCAGCCACGCCTGCGCCCTTCGGGCCGTACTGGTCTTGGTTCAGTTCGTCGGCCGAAACTGCATTCCGCAGCGCTTCGCGGTAGTGTTCCGCCGCCACCTTCTGCCGCTGCCAATGCATGCCGGTGGTCTGGCCATCGTAGACCTGCATGCGGTACATGCCGATGTTGCGCTTGCCGCTGCGTGGGTCCTTCGTGTGCACGCATGGCAGGGTGATGAACCGCCCACCGTCGTGTGGCCAGCACCTGAGAATGGGAAACCGGCTCAGGTCGAAACCCTCGCGCAGAATTACTTCCTTGCACGGAGCATCCTTGGCGCTCACGGTCTTGGGAAATGCGCTGGCCAACGCCCCCAGTTGCGGCAGCATCTTGAGCTTGTCCAAGAAGCCCTCGGGCGTCTTCACATTCATCAGGCCCTTGATGCGGTCGGCAATCTCCTCCAGCCGTTCGACGCCCAGCGCCAGCGCCATCCGCCGTTCGCTGCCGAATTGGTTGATGAAGACCTTGTGGCCGGGGTGGCCTTTCACGTTCTCAAACAGTAGCGCCGGCCCGCCGCTCTTCGAGACGCGGTCGGTGATCTCCGTGATTTCCAGCTCCGGCGAGACTTCTTCGCGGATGCGCTTCAGTTCTCCGTGCTTTTCCAGGGTCTTGATCCAGTCGCGCAAATCGTCGTAGGCCAATGGTTTGCTCCCATGCGGTTGAACGCCGCGCTCAACCCTCCAGCTTAAAGCGTTTGAGCGGGTACAAGAGGCGGCCTGGCCAACTTCACCGCGTCCAGCGGAAATCCCAGCCGTTTCCACTCGTCGTAGCCGCCGCGCAGCGGGCGCACCCGCTCGATGCCCAGCTTGTGCAGGGTCATGGCGGTTTTGGCGGCGGTGGCCTCGCTGGGGCAGGTGCAGTAGAGCACGATGTCGCGGTCGCGTGGAATCTCGTGGTGGCGGGCTGTCAAGGCGTCGGGCGAGAAATGCAGCGCGCCGGGTAGCGTGAAGGGGTCGGGCAGCAGCTCCAGCGGGTGGCGCAGGTCCACGATATACACTGCCTCCCCGGCATCGATCTGTTTCTTCAGTTCCTCCGGCTCCAGCCGCGAGGCAACCAGGTTTCTCAGCACCATGCGCCGGCGGAGGACGCGGCCCACAAAGAAGCCGAGAATGCCCAGAACCAGCAGCGCTCCCGAGAAGCGGCCAGCCCAGTCCAGCAGGCTGGGATCGCGACGTAGCAGGTCGCCGAAGAATCTGCCCAATCCCAGCAGGCCCACCAGCCACAACGTGGCCCCGATCCCGTCGAAGAGCAGGAAGGCCCAGTAGCCCATTCCGTTCTGCCCGGCCACCGGCGGAGCCAGAGTGGCCAGACCGGGAACGAACTTGGCAATCATCAGCGTCACGCGGCGGCGGCGGCCAAACGAGTCGGTGGTGCGGCGGACGCAGATCGTCGGCTCCAGCGACAGCTTGCACAGCAGGCGCAGCACATGGTGCCCGTACGTGCGCCCGATAAGGAACCAGGCGCTGTCGGCCATGAGCGTCGCTCCCAGCCCGGCCAGCAACGCGAGGGGGAAGCTGAGTTGGTGTTCGGCGGAAAGCGCTCCGGCGGCCAGTAACACCGGAGTGGCGGGCAGCGGAACGCCAAATTGCTCCACCAGGACCCAGGCAAAAAGCAGCAGGTATCCGTACGCCAACAAGATATGAGTCGGCAATGCCATGGCAAAAGTCCTGTCTTCCCTTGCGGGGATCGAACCCGGAGCCGAACCTAAGCGGCGAAATAGAGAATGGGCGGCTGCAAGGTCTCACCTTATCGGATGACGGAAACTGGAATTCGTTGCAGGCGTTCGAGCCGTCGTCTCCTCTGAAATAGGAGAGGCCGCACGAAGGCGGCCTTCCTGAGGTGGTCCAATGCAACCCAGCGGCGCGCGGACGCAGCTCATGGCAACTCCGGCGGCTTGTCTGTTCTTCAGAGACCGGCGCCCGAATAGCAGGCGCTGGTATTGTTGACGTTGTTGGTCAGGCAGATCTTCTGGAAGGCGAAAGACAAGGACTCCTCCGGATCGCCGCTGGTCGAGCCGCTCACTTGGTACCCGGTCAGGGCCGCGGTCGTCAGCGTGACCACCATCTGAGGGGTATATTTGCCCACGGCGTTGATGGAATACTGGGTCACGGTCACGGTGGACAGAACTTTGCCGGTCAGGTTGAGGTCGAGGTACGCCGAGGAGCACTTGTTCGTGGGCTTGGTCAAGCTGAGGAAGGCGAGAGAGGGTTTCCCCAGCGAAATGACGCCACCATTGGAGCCGGTGACTGTGGTCCCCGCGCCCCATTGCCAGGCGTCCAATTCAACGCCCGCGGTAATCCCGGAGATGGTGGTGGTGGTGCAGTTCACGCCATTCACCGTAAGGACGAGGATATCGCTGGCGTGGGCGCCGACGGCGCACAACATGCACAGCAGGAAAGCGAGAGCGAGCTTCTTCATGAGACCTCCTGGTTCGATACGATCGTTCGGGTTTTTACGTGTCCGCCGGAGACTGGGGAACGAAGAACCGATTCCAACCAGGAATCGCCTCCCTTCCCGCCGCGCAGCCGGCATCGCGTGAAAGGGAATGGCATCAGCTTCCATAACAGACGGTGGAGCCTGCGGACGATTGGCCGGTTGCAGTTTGCCCGTATGTGGTCACGCAGATCTTGTCGAAGCTGAGCGCCCACGACTCCGTTGGCGAACTCGCACTGCTTCCCCCCACGCTGTAGGAGGTGATGTAGGCATTGGTGAGAGTGATTTCCGCAAGCGGCGCTGTGGTGTTTCCGGACGGCTTCGCCTGCTCGATGAGAATGCTGGTCAGTCTTGTTCCAGCGAAAAGCGCATTTAGCATCGGCGCGGAGCAGTCGTCGAAGGACTTGCTCAGTGTGATGGAGCTGAGGCTGGGCTTGCCCAAACCATTGCTCGCAACCGTGCTGCTGGTGCCCCATTGCCAAGCGGTAAGGCTGATGGTGTTGGTGCTCTGGCCGGAGCAAGCGATCTGATTGCTGGTGGTCATGGTGACGGTGTCGGCGGCATGAGCCATGGCCGCGCTGAGACAGAGCGGCAGAAGAGACAGGCAGAGTTTCTTCATCGGACCTCCAGGTGCGGTGTGTTATCGCGGGGTGAAGCCAAAGCGTGCGGCCTGTGCGGGACCCACGCTGGGAGCGGGAGAAACTAACTCTATGTAGCAGATTGAATTCGAGAAAGTCAACGGCTAGTTTGCCTGCGCCTGCGCAAAAAACTAACTCGGCGCTGCTTGTCGCTTACTGCGCGGCCGGCAAGGAGGCAGGCTCTGCCGGTAACGCCGCGGGATCGGCCGCCGCCACCTGCTGGCTCTTGGACGCGAAGTAGTTGCGGTCCCAAAGATTCTTGTAGAAGGCGCCGGTCAGCTCGGCGGCGCGCGGGCCGAATGTGGACCGGCCGCCCTCTAGAAAGAAGACCGTCACCAGGCTGCCCTGGGGTGAATCGGAGTAGGAGGCGAACCAGCCGAAGCGGGTTCCCTTATCCGAGCAGGTTCCGGTCTTGCCGAAGACGGGCAGTTCGTTGAATGTGGAGCGCAGGCTGCGGGCGGTGCCATACTCCACCGCTCCGGCCATCCCGTCCTCGAGGTCGGGAACGAATCTGGCGATATCCAGCGTCCGCTTCACCCTGGGCTCGAAGCCAAGAACTTCTTCGAGCGAAATCGGGTGTTGCAGGTAGTAGAGGGTTCCGCCGTTGGCGATGGCGGCGACGAATGCTCCCAGTTGCAGCGGGGTCAGGGAGACGCCCTGGCCAAAGCTGCACATGCGGCCCACGCCGCCCTCGGCAGCCGGCAGTTCCTGGTCGGGATAAACTCCCAGTTGCTCGCCTTCGATGTTGTAGCCGGCCAGTTCGCCCAGGCCGAACTGCGTGGCATAGTGGCGCACCCGGTCAAAGCCCAGCTCCCTGCCCATCTCTTCAAAGTAAAGGTTGTTGCTCTTGGCCAGCGCGTCGGTCATGTTCATGCGGAAGCCGGCCAGCTGCACCGGCGTGTCGCGGTTGACCAGCCCCTCGGAGAGCGCCGACAGTGCGACGGTTAGCTTGATCGTCGAGCAAGGCTCGGCGCCGGGTGAAAGCGCCAGTTTCTGGTTGACCATGGCCAGGATGCGCCCGCTGGACGGGTCGATGACCACGGCGGTGCCATTCATGTCGCCCAGCGCATCCACCGCCGCCTGGCGAACCACCGGGTCTTCGCCGGCCGTGATATCGCCCTCGCCAACTGCCCCCGTCACAAAAGAACTGGCGGTGAATCGTTCGTAGTAATGATGGCGGCGGCTAGCCATGGCCACCCGGCGCGCGCTGGCCCGGGCCTGGCCTCTGGCGGTCGGATGGGCTTGCTGCCGGGCCGGCGCTGCCTTGGCCGGTGCATGAGCCGTTGCTCGATGAGTCGGCGCAGCCTGCGTTACCGTGGGCTTCGATGCCGGTCTGGCAACACCCGCCGCAAGATGATGACTCCCGGCGCGATGAGAGACCGTTAGGTGAGAATCCAGCGACCTGGCGTGTTGCAGCATGTGCGGGGCGTCCAGCGCCGACGCGCTCGCCACCGCCAACCCGGAGCCGATCAGGACCAATCCAAATGCCGAAACCCGAGACAAACTCATCCAGCCTGTTTCCTCTCCATCGTGGATTTCGTGCCCTTCGTTCGTCCTCTAGCTGCCAACTCTCAGTTTATCGGCCATTCGTCGCCATGCTGCAATTAGAACCCGCTCATGAGGCTCCAACTTCCTTGCGCATCAACCAGCCAACTACAATCTCAGACCTTGCTAACCCCGGCTGTTGATTAAGTTGGCACTACCCCGCAAGATAACAGTGCGGCCTAGCAAATCAACCGGACCCAGGTTTTCTTGAGCTATATTGCACTATACAGACAACCGCGCCCGATTCCAAACGGTACCGGTGTCGCGCGAATGGTAACCGGCAGTTCTCGCCCGCTCCGGGACCTTGTTCCAAACCGGTCTCAGAACTTCAACCGGCGCAGGAAAGCGGGTTGGTCCAGGTCGATCTGCGGCTCCTCGTCCGCATCCGGGAAGAGCTGAGCCTCGGGCGCTGTTTGACGCGGCTCAGTCGCTCCCTCACCGCGGAAGCCAGGGCCGAACTCCGCCGCATAATCCCTGGGAAGCGGCGTGTAGGCCGGCTCTTCCGCCAGTTCCTCGAAGTGAGGACGGGCTGGCGAGGCCACCATGTCCATCTCCTCCACATCGAAGGGATGCGCCCTCTCCGCGGCGGTCTGCGCCGGTGAAGCCGCGAGGCTCACTGTGGTGGTTACGGCCGGCGTCGAGGCCGTGAAATAGACTGTCTCGCACACCTCCATCGCCTCGATCTCCTCTTCCTCGTCCTGGCTCAGGAAACGGGAGGGATCGTGCGTTTGAGCCAGTTCTCCCACCGGCTCCTGCATCCAGTTGCCGGGCGCCACCACCGGAACCGAGATCACCGGCGTCTCCTCCACGTTCAACATGCGCGCCCGCCGTTCCGGCATCTGGTCGCGGAATCCGGTGGCGATGACCGTGATTTTGACCTCGTCGCCCATCTTCTCGTCCTGCACCGCGCCGAAGATGATGTTGGCATCTTCATGCGCCGCCGACTGGATCAGCGAAGATGCCTGGTTGACTTCGGAAAGCTTCAGCGAGCTGGAGCCGGTAATGTTGATGAGGATGCCGCGTGCGCCGTCGATGGCCCCGGCTTCCAGCAACGGCGAAGCCATGGCCAACTGGGCCGCTTCAATGGCGCGGTTGGGACCGCAGCCGATAGCCGTGCCCATCACCGCGTGCCCCATGCCTGCCATGGTGGTCTTCACGTCGGCAAAATCGCGGTTGATGATGCCGGGGATGGTGATGATGTCCGAAATCCCCTGCACGCCCTGGCGGAGCACGTCGTCGGCGATGCGGAAGCTCTCGAAGAAGCCGGCGTCCTTGGCCACCGCCAGAAGCTTCTCATTGGGGATGACAATCATGGTGTCCACGCTCTCCAGCAACTCCTTGAGTCCGCGCTCGGCCTGCTGCAGGCGGCGCTTGCCTTCGAAGGCGAACGGTCGCGTGACCACGGCAACGGTCAGCATGCCCATCTCGCTGGCCAGCGAGGCAATCACCGGCGCCGCGCCGGTCCCGGTGCCGCCGCCCAGGCCGGCCGTGACGAAGACCATGTCCGCCCCTTCCAGCGCCTCGATGATCTTCTCCGAGTCCTCCAGAGCCGCGCGCCGGCCCACGTCGGGGTTGGCCCCCGCGCCCAGGCCCAGGGTGAGCCGCACGCCAAGCTGGAGTTTTACCGGAGCCTGCGAGAGCTTGAGCGCCTGCACGTCCGTATTGGCGGCGATAAACTCCACGCCCTCCATGCGGGCGGCAATCATGCGGTTCACGGCGTTGCCGCCCCCGCCGCCCACACCGATCACCTTGATCCGGGCGCCCCGCAGGTTCTCTTCGTGATACTGAATGCGCATCGCTCCGGCTTCGTTCATCTCGTGTTCCATCGCTGCTCGACCCTCCGCTTGGTGGATTGAATTGATCGACCGTTAAAAACTGCCTGCAAAGATGGCGCGCAGCTTGCCGCGCAACGTGTTGGTTTCGGCCGCGCACCGGTCCCGCGTTCGGTGGGCGTACAAGATCATGCCGATGGCCGTGGCAAAACTGGGCTGAACCAGCTCCCCGGGCATTTGAGACAGGCGTACCGGCTTCCCGGTTCGCGCCGGAACCTGCAACTGGCTCTCGGTCACATCCAGCATTCCGGGCAGCATGGCGCCCCCGCCGGTGAGCACGCACCCTGCGCCAAGCGCTTTCTCCACGCCGCCCTGACGCAGGCTTTCCTTCACAAAATAGAGCAGCTCGCGGGCTCGCGGTTCCAGGATCTCCGCAATCGTGCGCAGGCGCAGAATCTGCGGCTGAGGATTGGCAATCTCGATCTCCGCCTGCTGCGGCACCGCCGTCACCACCGCGTGCCCGTACTGGCGCTTCAACTCCTCGGCCTGGGCCAAAGGCATCTGCAGAACCACCGCCAGATCCCTGGTAAAGTGGGAACCGCCGATGGGAACCGATGCCGTATGGGCCACGGCCCCTTCGAAGAACACTGCCAGATCGCTGGAGTGTTCGCCGATATCCAGCAGGCACACGCCCAGTTCGCGCTCGTCCGCGGAAACCGTGGCCTCCGCGGCGGCGATCAACTCCAGGATTGCCTCGGTGACCTCCAGCCCAGCCCGGTTGGCGCAGGTGACCGTGCTTTGCAGCGCGCTGCCCGAGCAGGTGGCGATGTGCAACTCCACCTCCAGGCGCACGCCCACCATGCCCACCGGGTCGAAGATGCCCTCCTGGCCATCGAGGATGAACTGGCGGTGAAGCAGGTGCAAAATCTCCCGATCCGGAGTGCGCTCGAAGTTGCGCGCCCGCTCGACGACAGTGCGCACGTCCTCGCGGGTAATCTCGCAGGGGCGATTGCCCAGGTCCAAGCAGCCGCTGGTGTTCACTCCGCGAATGTGCGGCCCGCCCAGGCCCACAACGCACGCGTCGATATTGGCTCGGGCCGCCCTCTCGGCCTTCTCGTTAGCTGCCTTAACCGCCCTGGCCGCGGGCCCCAGGTCGGCAATCAGCCCCTTGCGCATCCCCGCCGATTCCACCATCCCGTGGCCGCGGTAACGCAGCGCGCCGTCGTTCACTTCGGCCGCCAGCACCCGGGTCCACCCGCTCCCCATGTCCAGCACCACGATCAGGTTGTCCTGCCTCTGGCTCATCGCGCTCACTCGCCTCCCGGCGCAAACACGCTCGCATGGTCCATCGCGACCGGCTTCCGCTTGCTCGCGTCCAGGCCGGCGCGTTGGCCCTCCGCGCGCTTCCTCGCATTGGCCGCCTTGTCCTTCCCCGTCCCGGTTTTCGTTCCCGCGGTCTTCGCCCCGGAAGGCAGATTTCCGACCGGCTCTGTTGTCGCTTTCCCTGGATTCGCCTCGGCCAAAGGCCGGGACGGTTGGGCCAGGGCTTTAGCCTTGGCATCGGAGCCGGCTGAAACAACCGGGGCTTTAGCCCCCGAGGCAAGCTCTCCGGAAGACTCGCCTGCAAACTGCCCTTTTTCCGCAGCCTTTCCGAGCCCAGGCTCGCCGCCTCCCCCGCCCGATGCGGCTTGATCTCCCGGCGCAGCTTCGACGGCGCTCGCTCCGTGGATCATTTCCAGCACCACCTGCCGGTCGTAGCGCAAATCCACGGTGGCCAGCTTGGGAAACTGATTGCGCCACTCGGCTATGTGCGCCCGGTAGCGTTGGTAGCGCTCAAGGAAGCGATCCCGGCCAAAATGAGCCAGGATGTCGGCGCCCTGCTCGGGCATCAGAATGCGGGCATCTTCGGGATTGCTCAGGTCGATTTCGGAGATTTGCTCGGAAAGATGCTGACCGTTCGAGTCGAGCTCCGTCAGCAGCCGATCATAAACGTCCATGCGCGCCTTGCGCGAAGCCAACGGGTCGCCCGCATCGATCCCCGTCAGCACCGGAAACGAATAGTGGTGCTGCGCCATGGTGGCCGCGGACATGGTGAGCAGAACCCCGTTCGCGTCCACCAGGCCAATCTCGTGTCCCTGGCGCACAAAGGCCACCGGCTGGCGCTCTACCACCTGCACCCGAATCTGGTTCGGGAGAAGACGCATCACCGTCGCCCGCTCCACCCAGGGAATCGATTCCAGTTGCCTGCGCCGCTCACCGAGAGGAACAAAGAAGATGTTGCGCCCGATATCTTCGCCAAAGACCGTGAGCATTTGGGCGCGGCTCACTTCCGTGAGCCCGCTGAGGTCGATGTTGTCGGCCCCGGTGATGCGGAATCGCGCGTCGCGCACGACATAAGTTCTGAGAACCAGGGCGGCCGTAGCCAAGCCGCCGAGAACGGTCAGAGCGCACAACCCCAGCAACGCTCCCCCAACCACGCTTCCCTTGCGCCGTCTTTGCTTGCGGGAGCCGGCGAAGCGCGAAGAGCGGCCAGCGTCCGGGTCCGATCTCTCCAACGGCACGCTGGGCGAGGAGCGCCCCGGCGCGGAATCGGCCTGCTGCGCGAACCGGGCGCGAGGCTCCACGGGCGCATCATCCTCCCACACCAGGGAACGGGTTGTGTTCCTGCTTTGAGTCGTCACGCCTGAGCAAGGTCGTGAGAGTCGCCAGATTCCACTATAACCTGCGCTTCGGCGGATCTTTCCCTGCGTGATCTGGAGGGGAATCCGCGCCGTTACCGGGTCCGATGGGGCCGCCGGCACAGCCGCAGCCTTTATGGTTTGTTGCCCCTGAATAGGAATCGAGGCAAGCGCCCCCTTCGACCGGATCTTCCGCGCATTCTCACAAGGGTCTTTTATCGGTCGGTAAACCGCCGCTTTCGGCTTCTGCCTTATCCGCGCCTGTAGCCTCTGCGAGGGCTTCGGTGTCCAACCCATGCTCATGGCGGTAGTGCTCCACCGGCATCTTGCCGTCCCACCACGCCCAGTTCATCGGATAGACATCGGGATCGAAGAATACCTGGTAGAAGTGCCACACCACAATCGCCAATGTCGCCAGAATCGCCTCGTAGAAGTGTACCGCCGTCGCCACATCCACCCACCAGCGCGCCAGCAGGTTGCCCACCCATACCTTTGCCCAGAGCATAACGCCGGTAAGGCCCATCAGGGCGGTACCCCACACCAGCGCCCAATACTCGGCCTTTTCGGCGTAGCTGAAGCGGCCGAATTCAGGCCTCTTTCCGCCCAGGCCCAGGTAATATCGCATCGCTGCCCACGCGTCTAAGGCATCCTTCTTGCGTGGCGCGAAATCCACAATCAACCGCCGGCCCTCCCGCGTCGCGGCCAGATAGAACAGGTGATAAATCCCGGCCCCTATCAGGATAACTCCCGCCACGCGATGGATAACACTGCGTAACCTCTCGCTCATCCCCAGCATCTCGGCAAACCAGGAGTCCGGGAACTTCAAGGCAAATCCCGTGATTACCAGCACGATAAAGCTGCTCAGCAGCACCAGGTGCTGCCAGCGTTGGTTCGCGCTCATCCGAACCATGAATGGATTCTGCATGCCGCGCCGCTTCGCGGCCTTGAACCGCAAGATGATCGCGTTGTGCAGGAACATCGCGCCGATCACCGCGAAAATCAAGACAAGATAAAACCATCTCACCCAGCGCACGGCAACCGTGCCGATATCTTGCGACCGCCCCCCATCCAGGTGAACCTTGGTGAGCGTGAACTTCTGTGTAACCCCCTTGTGGCACTTCCCGCAGGTCACGTCGAGGTTGGCCCGATTGATCGTCGAGCGCGGATCGCTCGACGGGAAGATGTTATGCACGCCGTGGCAACTGGCACAGTTGGCCACCACCACCGACCCTCCCTCAGCGGCCAGCCCATGATAACTATCCAGGTAAGTCGAGACCCGGCTTCCCGCCACCCCGAACTCCTGCGACAGCCGCACTCCTTCATGGCAGCGCGCGCAGGTGGTGCGGGCCAGGTTCTGTTCCGAGACCGATGAGTTAGGATCGATGTGCGCCTTGATCGAGTGGATTCCGTGGCAATCGGTGCACACCGGCGACATGCCGTTCCCGCGGCTGATTCCCTGCCCGTGAATGCTCTGCATGAAGGTCTGCGCGATAGCCGCATGGCACTTGCCGCAGGTCTCGGGAACATTGAATTTGTAAATCGTGGACTTTTCGTCGTTGGCGGGAAGAATGTTGTGCGCGCCGTGGCAATCCGTGCAGACCGCGGCCTTTTTCGATCCATTCTCGATGGCTCGCCCATGCACGCTCTCCTGGTAGGAAACGAAGGTCTGGGCGCTCTCGCCGTTCGACTCCATCAGGAACTTCTGCCCATGGCATCGTCCGCAGGTATATGGAATGTTGGCGTGGTTGACCGGCGACTTTACATCGCCCGGCGTGAGAATCTCGTGCGCTCCTCCGTGGCAATCCTCGCAACTTGCGCCTAGCGTCTTACCCGATTTGCCTGGCTTGGCGTGGGCGGTGCGTGCCCACGCCTCTTCCGCGGCCGCGTGACACTGGCCGCAGGAAATCTTTTTCGGCGTTGTCTCGTGGATCGCGGCCTTGACATCCGTGTGGCAATCGACGCAGCCGAAGAGACGGCCGTGGAACGAATGCTTCAGCATGTTCTCGTCCACATAACGGCTGACGCTCTGGCCATTAGCTTCCGCGGTCAAGGTGGAGTCCGCGTGGCAGGAAAGACACTCCTTATCCTTGGGCTTCCGTTCAGCCTGGGCCGCGCAACCCCATCCAAGCAAAGATAGAACGGCGATACCCGTAAGTATCCTTCTGCTTGCGCTCTCTCTAAGTCCGGCCACCACGGAGTTACCCTGCCTCTCTACTCCCCGAAGTAGGCGGTCAATGTCAGAACCAGAAGAGTCAGTCCGATTACGATCGCTGCAGTACCCGCCACCCTGCTGAAGTTCAACAGCCAAAGCGGCGGTTTCACCCCTATCCTGGTCTCCAGTTTTCCCTGGCTGACAACCCTGGCGTACTCCTCCGGGCGCTTGTTCTTGAACTCCTGCTCCTCCTCCACGCCGGTAAAGATCACCATGTCCATGGGAAAACTATCCGGACGAAGATGCGTGTTGACGAAGTGGATGGAGAAGATGAAAAGAATGGCCAGCAGCCCTTCTTCGCTGTGGATCACAAGCACCGCGTTCAACGCCCAGCCGGGCAGAAACCTGGCGAAGAATGGGGCGAACCACATCGCATAGCCTGAAAAGCCGATGATGATCATGCCCCAGAAAACCGCCCAGTAGTCGAACTTCTCCCAATAGGCATAGCGCTCGAACCGCGGCTTGGGACCCAGTCCCACGAACCAACGCATGTGTCCAAACAGGTCCTTCACATCTTTCCAGTTGGCCACCATCGAGGTCGGTCCCCAGAAAATTCCCTTTTCGCGATTGGCAAATGCGCGTGTGAATATGTCTTTTACATGGATCAGAAACGCCACCGTCAGCGCCACCGCGCATAACTTGTGAAAGAAAAGAATGGCTCCGAATCCGCCCACGCCGCTGGCAAACCGCCGCGCCCAATAGCTCTGGCTGAAACGCAACGGCAACCCGGTTCCCGCCAGTCCGAGAAATGTCGTGAACAGCACCGCATGAAGCCATCTTTGCGCCCGCGTGAAGCGCACGATATACCGGCCCTCATGCTGGCTTTGGGCATTGCTTGGCTCCCGGCTTCCTCCCGCGGCTTCCTCAAGGTCAGGCATTCTTTCCTCCTTCAGCCGATCTTCTCTTGATCTGGTCGAATCGTGAGCGGATCAGCCACAGTACCGTGTGAATCATAAAGAATGTCAAGACGCTGGCCAGCAGCAGATTCATGAACAGCCGGATAAAGTAGAGAGCCGGATTCAGCTTGCGGCTGCGCGCGTTGGCGTGCGGCTGATACTGGACAAAGCTCAGGTTGGCGCCCGCATGGCACTTGCCGCAGGTTGTCACCAGGTTGGCTGGAGCCACCGGGGACCGCGGATCTGATGCGGGCAGCACCGCATGGGCTTCATGGCAATCCCAGCAGCGCGCCGTCTCCACGTAGCCGCCCAGCGCTCCCAGTTGCGAGTGGAACGTATCCCGGTAGGTCGAGAACTTGTCCTTGTGGCACGATCCGCAAATCGGCGTGGACTGCATGCGAAACGCCGCCGCCGTTGGCTGCTCGATGGCGTGCGCCGTATGGCAGTCCGAGCACACCGGTGCGTCGAGATGGCCGCTGGCCACCGCCTTCCCATGCACCCCGTCCTCGTAATCCGCGGTGATGCCCGCATGGCAGTTTCCGCAGGTCTTGGGAATGTTCGTCTTGTACGTGGGACTCAGCGGATTCGTGCGGCTCAGGATGTGGTGCGATCCATGGCAGCTCTGGCAATTTGCCGCCACCAGCAGCCCTTCTTTGCTCAAAGCAAACCCGTGGATGGAATCGATGTACGACGGATAGACCGTGGCCAGCCCGTGCTTTTTCGCCATTCCGTCGTTGCCGTGGCATGCGCCGCAGGTCCGAGGAACATTCAGCGGGTACACCGCCGACCGCTTGTCGTCCTTGGGGAAGATCTCATGCGCGTTGCCGTGGCAGCTCGTGCACGGATGCTCCGCCGCGTTCGAATGCACGCTTCCCGCTAAGCCGGCCGCCTGGTCCGCATGGCAGGTTTCGCACTTCACCTTGGTCGCGGGATCCGGATGCGGATAGTCCTTAACGGCGGTGTGGCAATCGCCGCAATTCAGGCTGCCGTGAATGCTCGCATGAAACTTGCCGCCATCCACGCCGACACTGTGCCCCGATGCATCCTGCAAGCCTGCGTCCCCGTGGCAGGAGAGACAATCCGTTTCCGCCCGGACCCCCCGCCCGGTCGCGGCAACCGCCAGCGCCAGCGCCGCAAGGGTGAGCGCGCTCGACCGTGCCCTCTTCATATCGGCTCCCATCCGTCCTGCCCCTTTCGAGGTGCGGGAGTGAAAGGCCGGACGCCCCCCCGAACCGCACCATTCGGTCTGGGTCTGTCTGCCCCCCCTACTTCTGCAGCGTGCGGATGTACGAGACCACATCCTTAATCTGGGCATCGGTCAGCTTGCCTTTATAAGCAGGCATCTTGCCCTTGCCATCCGTGGTAGAGGCAATGAACTGGGCGTCGGTCGCCTTGAGCATTGCCGCATCCTTGAAGGACAGAATCTTCATGTTCTTTCCCATTGGCGTGGCGGCCAGCCCATCCGCGCCATGACACATTTGGCACTTGGCCTTGTAGGTGTCCGCTCCGGGCGCCTGCGCCAAGGCCGGCCCTGTAATCGAAGCGGCCAGCAGCATCGCGGCCGCCATTCTCATTCCTTGATTCATGGCTTTGCTCCTTTGCCGGTCGTTGGTGGTTTCCCGGCAAAGTATCCTTCATACCGGTTGTGTACAGTCATCGAAAGTGACGCCGATCACGTATCGAGCAAACCGCTCCTGCGCAATAGGCCATCCATCCCCTCTGTCGGCCAGTTGCAGCGGAACAAGACAGTCCCGTCGAAGTGATACAGGTCACATGCCATCCTCTCCCCGGTCAAGCACAATAGGTCCGCTGCTTGAGGACCAATTCGATGGCCACAGTTGCGGTATCCGAGACGAAGACCATGCTCACTCTCCCTGGGGATGCGGTTCGGCCAATTCAATGGCGATTCGCCGATCGATTCGATTTGCAACTGCTCGTCCAGTCGGTGCGCAGCGTCGCCAGGGGAACCGTAGCGCGCCTCGTAGCCGCCGGAGAGCGCAACACCCACGAGTGGACACCGGCCAAAGCGGAAATGTTCGAGGCATTCGACCGCTCCGGCATCACCGCTACCTTTATGGAGCCGGAAGAAGGCGGCTTCATCGTCGGGCCCAAAAATCTTGCCCTCGCCCTCACCGCCTTTGAGCTGGCCTGGGTCGACGGCGGCGCGGCTACAGCCAGTCTGGCCAGCTTCCTGGCCCTCTCGCCCATCCACGAGCGCGGCACCCAGCAGCAGTCCACCCGCTACAAAACCCTCGCCGCTCCGCCGCAGTTGGGAGAGGACCGCAAGCCTTGGCGCGGCGCTTTCGCCCTCACCGAGCCCATCCCTTACGTCGGCGTCGACACCGGCATGTTGAGCGGCAAGGTTAGCGTGGCCGAGTGGAAAGACGGCGAAGAACCCTGGCTGCAAGTCGACAAGCGCGGCCGTTTCATCACCAACATCGCCTTCGCCAACTTCGTTACCGCCGCCGTCAACTCCTGCGACCCGCGCATCAAGGGCAGTTGCGTGGTCATTCTCGAGGACGGCGACCAGGGCTCCTTCGACCGCGGAACGCCCACCAAGAAGCTGGTCCACCAGCTCTCTTCCACCGGCGATCCCATCTTTAATCTCAAGGTTCCGGCCAGCCGCATCGTCGGCGGATACACCGTCAAAGACGGCGTCATCGTCCCCAACTTCAACCACGGCGAGATCATCGAAGCCGTCTTCCGCCGCACCCGCGTGCCCGTCGGCCTCATGACCGCGGCCAAGCTTCTTTCCGCCGTCGAACCAGTGATCCGCTACCAGCGCGAACGCTTCCGCGGCGCCGAAGGCTCCAGGCCCGGCTCCGTCCGCTACGAGCAGGGCATTCAGCAGCGCGAGGACGCTCTTCATCGCCTCGTCGATGTGTGGGCCAACGGCGAAGCCGCCGCCTCTCTCGGCTTTGCCGCCGCCCGCCTCTTCGACACCCTCGACCCGCTGGAAAAACAGAAGAACAGCATTCTCGCCGAGCGCGGCGTCCAGGGCGGCCGCGCGGAAATGAGAGCCCTCAAGCAGAGCGAAGAGAAGGCCATCGAGCTGCTCTCCCTCACCGCTTCGGACAAGCGCCGCGCCGCTCTCGAAGCCGACACCCTCGTCCAATTCGTCCTCTTGGACGCCGAGGCCAACGTCATCTGCCCCGCCACCAAGCTTTGGAACACCGGCCACGGCGCAAACATGATGCGCGAGGCCGTCAGCCTCATGGGCGGCTACGGCATCACCGAGGACTGCCCTGGATTCCTCGCCAACAAGTGGATGGACGCGCAACTGGAAGCCACCTATGAGGGCCCTGAGGCTGTCCAGCGCCGCCAGTTGACCGTCACCATGACCTCGGAGGTTTTCCTGGCCCTGTTCCGCGCCTGGACCTCCCAGATGCGCCGCATCGCTTCCGGCCACCCCGGCACCGGTGCCTGCACCCTCGCCTCGGCCATGAACCTCTGGCTCTGGACCCTCGGCTATCTGCAAAAAACCACCGACCCCACTGGCGGCAAGCTCTATCACGGCCAGCGCCAGGGCGTCACCTTTGCCCTGGCCGATGCCCTTTGCTGGCTCCTCGCCTCCCGTTACCAGATCCTCGACGTGCTCGAACTGGAAGCGCGCGGCGGTGCCGATGCGGTGGCCGCCGAAGGGCTCGCCGGAACCGTCCAGTTCCTCAGCGACCTCTGCCACACCCAGGCCGCGCAAGCTGCCGGCGAGGTCTCCCGCATCTGCGCCGAGCTGGTCTTCGGATACAGCCCCCATCCCGCATGGGACGACCCGGACCACAAAGGCTGCTTCCTGGCCAGTGAACTCGAAGAGTACGAGGAGACCATGCCCGGCATCACCGCCATGGCCGTGGATGTGCTTGCCATCGATGGCAGCCATCCGCTCAAGGCCGGCCCCTGCGCGGGTTGCGCCGGCAACAGTGAGTTTCTCCGCCTCCAGAACAAGCTCTCCACCTGCCTCAGCGGCTGCCGTCTGGCCAAGGACCGCGCCGCCGAGACCGTCAGCAAAGTCATGATTCCCGAAGCCCTGGACTACCCCGCATGACCGCCGGCAAAAGCCCTGAAACGGGTGCCCAGGACCGGGGTCCCCACGGACAGGTCTTAGTCCGTGGGGTAGAGATCTCGCATCTGAGACCTGGGAGGTTACACATACCAGCAGGGTGCCCCACCTGGGAGCCCTCTGGGCAGCGCGTTTTTGTCTTTGCGGCTAGGGTGGGAAACCACAGCCCTCAACGCGACCCATCCATGAAGGGGCCTCAATGAGCATGGAGACCACAGCCTCACGTGCCCCAGATCCTGCCCTGAGCCTGCCGAAGGGTCTCGCTTCGGAGACCAGGGAGACCACCCCAGCCCCCTCAGCGCTCCCCGCCCTCGACCGCCCCTCGATGGAGGTCGATATCGCCTGTGCCGGCTTTGGTCCGGCCATGGGCGGCTTTCTCACTGCCCTCACCCGCGAGTGGGCCGCCCATCCTGAAGACCCGGCCTTTGCCAGCAAGGCCGCGCCGGGTATGCCTCTCCAGGTGCTCTGCTACGAGCGCGCCGACGACCTCGCCGCGGGCGTCAGCGGCGTGGTCACCCGCGCCCAGGGCATTCGCGCCAGTTTCCCCCGCCTCAAGCCCGAGGAAATTCCCATGGCCGCCGAAGTCGGTCGGGAGCGCGTCTTGTATCTGCTCGACCCCATCGGCGCAAGCCGCCGCTCCGCGCTTTTGCGGCTCGGCGACGCGTTGCTTCGCATCGTCGGCCCTGTCCTCGGCCTCCGCGATCATGCCTTTGAACTGCCCTGGACCCCGGCCTTCCTGCGCAAAGACGGCGGACTGGTGCTGTCCATTGGCCAATTCAACCAGTGGGTCGCCGCGCAACTGATGGCTACCGGCCTGGTGCAGATCTGGCCGGGCACTCCGGTCGAGTGGCCGATTTTTTTCTCTAAACAGATCCCCCCAGGGGCGGACGGAAAACGCCGGCTAGGCGTGCAGGGACTCCGCCTCGCCGATCAGGGAGTCAGTCGTTCCGGAGCTCCCGGCGCGGACTTCATGCCGGGCATGAATGTGCGCGCCAGGCTCACCGTCGTCGGCGACGGTCCCGTGGGCGCGGTCTCCCAGGTCATCGACGAGCATCTCGGTATGCCTCAGGGCCACGAACGTAACGAGTGGGCCCTGGGCATGAAGATGGTCATCGAACTGCACAAAGACAAGTTCAATCCCGATGCGCTCAATAAGAAGGCGTTGGCCAAGGACGGCGTCATCAAAGATGAGCCTTGTGACGACTCCCGTCTCGCGCCGGGAACCGTCTGGCACACCTTCGGCTATCCCGAGCCGGAGATCTTCGGCTTCCTCTATGTGCATCCCGACCGGTTGGTCTCGGTCGGCATCTTTGTCCCGTCGTGGATGAGCGATCCCTCCCGCACCGCCTACCGCTATCTGCAGCACTACATCCAGCACCCCGCCCTCTGGAAGTACCTCCATGACGGAACCCTCCGCTCCTGGGGAGCAAAATCGCTTGACGAATCCGGCCGCCGCGGCGAACCGTTTCTCACCGGCGACGGCTATGCCCGCATCGGCGAGGGCTCCGGCTCGACCAACGTGCTTACCGGCTCCGGTGTCGACGAGGCTTGGGCCACTGGCACGCAACTGGCCGAGGCCGTCCTCAAGCTCCTCCGCGCCGGCAAGTCCTTCTCTCAGGAGAATCTTGCTGCCACCTATGAAGCCAGCCGCCGCGCAAGCTGGGTCGAGCGTGGCGCGCGCCAGGCTCAGAACGCTCGCAACGGCTTCCATGTCGGCCAATCCGGCTTCAGCTTGATGCGCGGCCTTGTGGGCATGGCGCTGGCTGGCCTCACCGGCGGCAAGCTCTCGCTGAGTGCGCAAGTCCCCCCGGCCCACGAGCAGATTGCTCCTTCCGTCACTGGCATCGATCCGGAAAAACTCGCCGAGGGTGCCCCATCCTCTTCGCGCACTTCGCGAAAAGGGCGGGAACCGTCCCCTGAACACGTCGCCGAACTCGCCAAGGCCGCCCGAGCCGGCGGTCGCCCGCTCCACGATGCCCTGCTCTCCGCCCGCGGCTGGCCGGAGATCGCCTTCGATGGCCGCCTGCTGGTATCGCAACAGGACGCTCTGCTCACGGGCGGCAAGGTGCAGGCCATGTCCGGCTTTGCCGATCATGTCGTCTTCCGCGACCGCAAGCTGTGCGCGGCTTGCCTTCAAAAGACCTGCATCGCCATGTGCTCCGGCCAGGCGCTCACCCAAGGCTCCAGTCCCGTCCCTAACTTCGAGCGCGAGAAATGCATCCATTGCGGCGCCTGCCTGTGGAACTGCGCCCAGTCCCCCGACGGCGACCACTCCAACATCGAATTCCGCGCCGGCGCCGGCGGCCTCCACTCCGCGGAGAATTGATGAATAGGGCTCTTCTCAACTACATCGTGAGTTGTTCAGATACCTATTACCGGACCAACCTCCGGGGTTGGAATCCCAATGCTCTCAAAACAGACTGGTGGGTAGCATTCGACTTCTTTATAGCGCATGCGTGCTACCAAGGTCGTCGTGACACTAGTTCGGACCTGGTATAAAAGGCCGCGCAGGAGACTCTCTTCCGCTTCTTCGGCAACGATTCTGACGGTCGAGAGTACGAGGCACTTCGTGAGCAAGCTTGGAATCCTGTTGAGGCAGCACTCAAGGCGGTAGTCGGACCAGGCCGAATCGGAAAGGCTCGCGACGTTGCCATGATCATTAGCGCCCTCGACCGACTTAAGACCTACTCAACAGATCTCAACATCTTGAATTATTCCACCCGACGAATCGCAGCTGGAGAGACGAAAAGCCACTATTCTGAACTGCAGAATATGGAGTCTACTCGAGGAATCGTCCAGGTCGGTCCAAAGATCGCAGCATTCTATCTTCGTGACGTGGTTTCCCTGTTCCAACTCGAAGACAGGATAGAGAGAAACGCCCTATTCTGCCTCCAACCGATTGACGTCTGGGTGCGTAGGTTGGCAATGAGGCTGGAAATCGTCCGCGAGAACGCAAGCGATGAAACGATCCAAGTGGAAATCGTAAAAATGTGCGAAGAGCAAAACGTCCAAGCGTTCCGCTTTAATCAAGGCGCTTGGTATTTGGGCGCATATGCCTTCGATCTCCTTCTCGAAGAGGTGGGCCGACCTGACTCGCACTGAGTCTGAATTCAATCCGCTCGCTATGAGCTACACATTCTGGACTCTACTGGATGAGGTGTTCCTAGGGAGTTTTAGGGCCTTATCCTAGTTCCACGGAGGCAGAAGATGCCAAATCCGCTCCAGATTATCGTTTGTGCCGGCATCGTACCGGACCCGCTGCAAACCCTAGAACCAATCACCACTCCAACCGGTCCCGGCCTGAAAAATGAAATGCTCCTACCCGCCGTCCTCGACCCCTGGGCCGCGAGCGCCCTCTGCGAAGCCGCCGCCCTGGCCGCCAAGAACCCAGGCAGCAAGCTCTGGCTCGTCTCCCTCGGCCCCAAGGCCAAGCTCCAGCAAGTCATGATGACCGTGGCCCAGAAAGTCCCCTTCGAGCTAATCCCCATCGATGGCCCCATCGGCGGCTTCCCCGACGCGCACTCCACCGCCCAAGTCCTCGCCGAAGCCATCGCCGCCATTCCCGGCCTCGACCGCGAACACATGCTCCTGTTCGGCGGCTGGGAGTCCGCCTCCCGCGGCGCAGGCGTCACCCTCCAACTCGCCGGCGAAATCCTCGGCATTGCCGACCAGTTCCAGGGCGTTGACCAAATTACTCTCAACGACGACGGCTCCTTTGAAGTGCTGGAGCGCGTCGAAGGCGGCCGCCACCAGGTCTCCGTCTGCCAGGGCGCCCCGGCCGTCCTCGGCTGGGCCACCGGCAACCTTCCCGAACCGCGCAACAGCCCTCAAGTCGGAATGGCCAACATGCGCACCGTCATGCCCGCCCTGCAAAAAGCCAAAACAGCAACCCTCGCCCCCAACGGCCTGCGCTACCTCTCCGCCAGCCTCCCCAAGCAGCAGCGCACCACAAGAGTCGTCAAAGACCTCACCCCCGACCAAATCGCCCGCGAGCTTGTCGACTGGATTGGAGCCGAATGAAGATCAGCGCCAAGACCCGGACTGAAGGGTACGGGCTTCAGCCCGTACATTGCGCACCAATCTTGGATTTCGGCTTTAGCCGCTGAGGGAATGCAAAGAGCGCCACAACCCTTGCCGCAAGGCCAATGCCAAGCGATTGAAACGGAGCAAGAAGCATGGAATCCATCCTCGTATTAACCCACGCCGACGAAACCGGCTCCGCCCTCACCAAGGCCTCCCTCGAAGCAATAACCGCCGGCCAGGAGTTGTCCGCCCGCCTCTCCGCCCCTCTCGCCATCGGCATTCTCGCCGCCGACACTACACCTCTCACCAAAGGTCTGCCGTCCGCAGGACCAAGACCGCTGGCCGTCTCCGGCGAAGCCTTCGCCCAGCCGCGCTACTCCACCGACGCCGCCGCTCTCGAAGCCCTCTGCCGCGCCGCCCAGCCGACCATCGTCCTCGCCCCTGCCAGCTCCCGCTTCGCCCGCGTCGCCGCCGCCGTCGCCCATCGCCTCGGCGGCTTCATCGACACCCACATCGCCGCCCTCGGCGGCCCCGAATCCGCCAGTCCTGGAACCCTCGAAGCCACCCGCTGGTTCTATCGCCAGCGCGTCGAAGCCGTCCTCACCCGCGAAACCCGCCCCTGGTTCCTTCTCCTCGATGCCGGCGTCGCCAAACCCTTCGCCCCCGATCCCTCAGCCGTCCCACCCCAAATCGAGCAGGTCCCCGTCCAACTCCCCACTCTCCGCACCACCGTCACCGGCCTTCGCGCTCCCACACAGGGAGCCCAGACCATCCGTCCCGACGCCAAACTCCTCCTCGTCGCCGGAGCCGGCTGGACCAAGAAGCAGCCCGACGGCCAAGCCCACGTCCCCGAAGCCGCCAGCCTCATCCTCGGCTTCCTCTCCGCCACCGGGGCCTCCCTCGGCAGCAGCAAATCCCTCGTCGATCAGGGCAGCGAAGGGAACTCGGTTCTTCCATTTCTCACGCATCTGAATCAGGTCGGCCAGACCGGCGCAACCCCCCGCCATGCCAAAGGCCTCTCCACCTGCTGCCACGGCGAGGAGCCTCACGTCGTCGGCTGGCGCTTCATCGCCTCCCGCCGCGCCATCTCCCTCGACCCCAACTGCGGCTGGACCCGCGGCAAAGCCGATGTCGTCTACATCGCCGACGCCTTTCAAGTCATAGCTAAATTGAATGCGCTGCTGGAGACCGCCAAGCCCTAGAATCTTCGTCCCGTTCTTGCAGAGGACCTTTGAATGGAAATAATCACTTCATGAGAAAAGACTGTCACGGAGAACCTACCCTAACAGCGTCATTTACCTAAGTTAAGGTGCGACAAGTGCTCCAACCAGTAATCCTTCTGGGCCTCGAAATCTTTCTTTCTGGGTTGGGCCGTTCAAAGGCAAGACCTGGACATCAGTTGAAGTCGTGCCCGTTATGGCTCTTTCCAAAGTCCAGCATGGATTCGTCAGATAGCCAGTTGCCACATTCCCATCGAGTTTAAGCAAAACGATTTGTATGCCTCCACCAATTATATGAATCTGCCATCGGCGAATAACCTGACTATTGGCCTCTTCTTTTGAGTCCTTGAATTTAGTCGGAACATCCCGCTCTACCGCTGTTAATCCAAGGGGCCAAGCCAGGTAAGATGCAATGAAGCCGTCTTGATTACGCTGCAACACGGCTTGAATCGGACTGTCCAGTGACTGCCGCTTTATGTGGTCACCACAAGAAACGACTTCTCCCACGCCGACGCTCTTGGGACTGGCTGGGCTGACCTACGAGAAGTCCGTTGAAAGCATAACGGTAACCAAGCCGGACAAGACTTTCTTATGGAGAGATTTTTGCATACGCCGCTCATTGTGCTCGTCATGTAGTGCGCTAATGGACCATAGACACGAGAGTGGAAGTTATCCTTCGTAAGCCAAGTGTTAGGGAAAAGTTGGCATACGTGGCGGAAGCGGCTTTGAGTCAACTATCGCGTTATTTCTCGACTAGTTGATCGAATTGGAGCATTGTAATTCGCAATACGGTTGGAGCTCGTGCGAGAGGTCGTTGGCGAGATGGTGGGCCTGTTCCGCCTTAGTCGCGGCGTCAAAGAGGACTTCCCTTGCAACTACTGTGCTCTCATGGAGCTCTGAGAACCAAATCATTCTGACTAAAGCTCGGTAGCCTCCGCTCTCACACTCTTGAGCCCCGGAGGGACGCTTTGAGGCTTCGCTTGCCGTTATTCCTTCTTCCGCAGCCTATTTAGCCGCGCCGATAAAGCCAATAGAATCAGCGTGGGCTTTACCGGCTGCGGAAGAACTCGATACGGAGGGAGGTGGGGGTTTTACAGGCTGCGGAAAAACTCAATCCGGCGATCGATCTGGAGGGTTTTGTAACAAGGCACGACTTTAGTCGTGCCGAAAAAGGCCAAAAAATACGCCGGGCTCTAACAGCCCGTGGTGTAACTGCCGAATTTCCGGCACGGCCGGGAGCGAGCCGGAAATGCCGCTCTTGAGATCGAGATGGCGGGGGAACCGAGAATGGGGCATCTACAAGGCCGGGGGCGATCCTGACGGC